>ERZ1090861.641-NODE-641-length-20678-cov-26.987296_pt1 | contig 20678 bp, 27 predicted proteins | sample MGYA00478482_ERZ1090861 | MGnify/ENA primary metagenome ERZ1090861 (study PRJEB33644, sample SAMEA5815744) | chicken gut metagenome | biome: Chicken; feature: Gastrointestinal Tract; material: Caecum | place: Ireland | collected 2019-01-01 | study: A study of the... | reverse complement strand
ATAGCGCGGTAGTCAGCGTGGATGCGCAGACAAGCGGCGACCCGGACGCAAACGCCGAGATTCTGGCCGCTTGGGCGCTGGTATCGCAGAAAGACCCCAAACAGGGGAATGGTACACTTTGGTTTTACGCCACAGAGAAGCCAACCGTGAACATCCCGGTAAAGGTGGGTGTGGCCTGATGGTCTTTTTCGCAACACGTGGCCTCTTAGGCCCATCCGGCACCAACGCCGGGGACATTGACGTTGGGACGGAAGTCATCCTCAACGAGAACGGTCAGCCGGTGAACTACCTGATTGTCAACCAGGGGATACCGAGTGCATTGTATGATGCGTCCTGTGAGGGGACGTGGCTTTTACGAAAAGATATCGCGGAGAATCGTCAATGGCACAGCTCCAACAACAACGACTATGCCAACAGCACCATCGACAACTACCTGAACAGTACGTTCCTGAACCTGTTTGAGTCCAACATCAGGGACGCTATCAAGCAGGTCAAACTCCCGTACAGAAAGGGCGCTGGCTACGGAAAGACCGTGACCAGCGGCGCAAGCGGACTGTCCGCGAAGATTTTCCTGCTGAGTTCCACTGAGGTCAACCTCGTCCATGGATACGAACCCACCAACGAAGGTGCCTGCCTGTCCTATTTCTCAGGCACCGCTCAGAATGGCGCCGACGACAAGAGAGTTGCGAAGCTCAACGGGTCGGCCGCCAGCTGGTGGCTCCGCTCTCCGTTTTGCTACTCCACCTACGGTTCGGCGCGCGCGTTGTACGTGGGCGGTGATGGCGGCTGGGGCAACAGCAGCTGCTCCGGCTCGCATGGCATCCGCACCACCCTCATCCTTCCCTACGAGTTCAAGTTCCAAGACGACCAAATCGCCGCATAGGAGGTAGTCATGTACATCAAAATCGGCAAAACGCAATACCCCTGCACCCGCCGTATTGTGACGGGCGACACCATCAAGTATCTGAGCGTCAAGCCCAACCCCGGAGAGGTGACCGGCAAAATCCAGATGTACCGGGACGACGGGTTCCTTCTAAGTGAGGACAACGCGGACAAGTACGCCCGGCAGACCTACGACGGGACAATCTTCACGCTGACCAACAAGCCGGAGCCGGTGCCCGTTCCCACTCCCGCCCCCGAGCCCCAAGCCACCAGAGCGGAGACCCTGGCCGCCGTATCCTTTGCCCGGATGATGCTCCCCACCATGAGCCTGAGCGCCGACGACACCATCACTGTGGCCGCCCTGTACGACGATTGGAGCGAGGGAAGCTATCAGGTAGGGGATATCCGTTTGGCCTGGTACAATGGCGCACATCAGCTCTGGAAGTGCAGGCAGGCGCATGATACCGCAACCTACCCGGATATCACGCCGGACGGCACAGCATGGCGCACCTTCTGGATTCCCTTCCACGGTACGACCCCCGAGACCGCACAGGACTGGATTGCCCCCAGTGGCGCACACGACCAGTATGAGCCGGGCGAGTACATGATTTGGAACGGGCAGACCTACAAGTGCCTGAGCGCCACGGTGTACACGCCGGAGGAATATGCACAGGCTTGGGAGGTGCAGTAATGGCCGTGTTTGTAACGAGGATGGTGCAGCCGCAAAGTAGCTCCGATGGATATGGATCAGAATTTTCGATTACTAATAATGTAAATTTTGGTTCTAACCTTGGCCCCCCTCAAAAAGCTAGGGCAGGAGAAATCGTCAGTTTTGAAACAAACGGGCCTACTGATGCAGATATTTATATTCAAGCTGGGCAAATTTCTATCCCATTGGCATCGTCTGCGACTCCAATCACTCGAGCTGGACCTGCTGGACCATCGTATATTTATTTTGTAATGCCAGCATCAAACATCATAATTAACGGAAGATAGATTACATACTTCCGGAAATTATTATAATATGCGCCATAACTGCACAGCATCAATTTTCACATCTGAAAGGAGAAAACACCATGATCACCGAACTGAACTTTGCCAAGCTGACCCCCGCTGCCTGGGCCATCTCCAAGGCCACCGGCATGGACGTGGGCGTGGGCCGCTCCATGCTGCTCCACAACCTGCGGGAGGGCAGGGAGATGAACCCCATGTCTCCCCTGCCCGACGAGTTTACGCCCGATTGGGCGGCGCTGAAGCCCCAGTATGACGGCCTGAACGACAAGGCCGGAGTGATGTCCAACTCCAACGTGTGGCACCGCATCTGCAACGAGAAATACTTTGAGCTGGTGGATCTGTGGAAGGCTGAGGACTACCAGGGCATGGCCGATCTGGTAGCCAGCACCGCCGACCCCGGCCCCGTGGGCAATGGCCCCGCCCGCCAGGAGTGGGAGGAGGCCCAGAAGGAGCCCAACCATGAGTAAGTACATCGCCGCCATCCCCCTGTCCTCCGTCTCCCGGCTCTCCTTGGTGGAGGCCGGGGGCCGGAGCATGGCCCAGGTCAAGGAGACGCTGGGCTGCCAGTACATCATCAATTCCTGGTTCTACAACATGAACACCGGCAAGCCCGTCGGAAACCTGAAAATCGACGGCACGGTCAAGGCGAAAGCCTCCTGGAACTGTTGGGGCATGACGTGGGACACTACGGACATCCACATGGACGTAATCCCGGACAACGGCGGAAAGAACTATCTGAGCGGCGTGGAGCTTCTGACCCCCGGCAGGGGCCCGGATACCCCCGCAAGCTATTCGCCTGAATACGGCGGAGCCAGGGGACGTTCGGCCATGATGCTGGCCGGGGACTACCTGATCCTGTACTGCACGGGAGACGGCACGGCGGATGCCAAGACTCCGGACGCCATGCGGGCCGAGCTGGTGGAGCTGGGCGGAAAGTACACCAACACCGCCAATCTGAGACTGCTTGGACTGGACTCCGGCGGCTCCAGCCAGTGCGATTTTGACGGGAAGAAAATCTACAGCTCCCGCCGGGTGGCCGGTTATCTGGCCGTCTGGACGAAGAAAGCAGGGAACACAGATGATACGGAGGACAAGCCTATGAGCAAGCACACTGTATGCCTAGACCCTGGGCACGGGCCGGACACGGTGAACGGAAGCCCGGACGGGACGTACAAGGAAAAGGAATTTGCGTGGGACATGTACACCCGGATTTCTCCGCTCCTGGAGGCACATGGCGTGCATACCATCTGCACCCGGACGGAGGACACCAACCCTTCTCTGACTGAGCGGGCAAACGTATCCAACAAGGCCAACGCTGCATGCTACGTCTCCCTGCACTCCAACGCCGCCGGGAACGACGGGTGGTACAACGCCTCCGGTCTGGAGATTTACACCTCTCAGGGGCCCATGACGGCCCAGAGAAACATCCTGGCCTCCGACCTGGTGAACGCCTTCCACGCAGCTGGGGTGAGCTTGAGAAGCTCTCCCATCAAGCACCAGATGTACACCGTTCTGGCCAAGACCGACGCGCCGGCGTGCCTGATTGAGTACGGCTTCCACACCTCCAAAGAGGATGTGGAGAAGCTGAAAGATTCTGACTACCGGGACAAGCTGGCAGAGGCCACCGCAAAGGGCATCTGCACTTATCTCGGCGTGGAATGGGAGGAAACCGAAGTGTCTGAGCTGGACAAGGCCGTGGACAAGCTGGCTGCTGCCGGGCTGATCAATTCACCCGACTACTGGAAGGGCGGGGTATACTCCGCCGAAAATGTGCAGGCCCTGCTCATTAAGTGGGCCGACTCTATCTAGGGAGGTACATCATGAAAGAACGGCTTTCTAAGCTTCTGACCGTCAAGAGCATCGTGACCATCATTCTGACCGTTGTATTCGCCTACCTGTCCGTGATCGGATTTGTCGCGGTCGACCAGTTCCTCACCGTCTTTACCGTCATTATCGCGTTCTATTTCGGAACCCAGGCAGAAAAGGTTCAAAGTAAGGAGGGCTGATCATGCCCGATGAGAAGTGCATCGTTGACCCGGAAAGGGACTGTATCGGGAAAGCCGCCGCCGCAAAGCTGGAGGCCCGCATAGATGCCCTGGAGCGGTGGCAGGAGGACTCCAAGAAATTCCACAACTCCTTCTATGACTGGCAGAGGGAGCAGATTGCCCGTGACGCGAAGCTGGACGAGAAGCTGAACAACATGGACAGTAATATTGAAAAACTGCTGAGGAAGCAGGAGGCAACCGACGCAAAGCCGGGGAAATTCCTTGATGCGCTGAAAAGCAATGCGGCATGGGCCATCATCGCTGCGGTGCTCGGCTTTGTCCTCGGCCAGATCGGATTTTAGGGGGTGACACTCCGTGCCCAGCAACATCCTGACAACGGATACTTCCTTCCCCAACTTGAACGGGAACCAGAGCACGGACGAAAAGTTCCGCCTGATTACCAACTACCTCTACATGCTGCTGGAGCAGCTCCGCTATTCCATGGCGAACCTGGGCCGGGAGAACTTCAACGACAAGGAGTTCGACGACATCGTCAACCTGATTACCGAGCCCGTGTATGCCCAGATCTCCGACGCGGAGGGGAATATTGCATCGCTTGCCCTGACGGCACAGCAACTCATCTCCCGCATGACCGACGCGGAGGGCAATATTTCCACGCTCCAGCAGACCTCCAACAGCATCATGAGTCAGGTGTCCGACCTGGAGGGGAACGTCTCGACGCTCCAGCAGACCAGCCAGGCGTTTAATGTCCGGCTCACCAACGCGGAGGGGGATCTGGCCCAGGTTACCGTCACGGTCAACGGCATCACACAGTCGGTCAGCGATCTGGAGACCGGCTTGAGCCAGACCGTCCGCATTGCCCCTAATGGGGTGACCATCACCAACGCCGCCGGGGACACCCTGACCATCGACGGCGGGCAGATTGACGCCACAAATCTGAACCTGTCCGGTCATATCACCTTCAACGATTTTTCCGGCAGGCTTCAAAGCGACATCAACGGTATAGAGGATACCGCAAACGATGCGTACGACCTGGCAGAGGCAAACAAGCCTCCTGAGTACATCAAAAGCACTTACATTGACTCCGCGGAAATACGCTCTCCGACTATCAAGGCAAATGATTTCAGTGTGTATCCATCCTCGAACGGGGAAGGCTCGTTTAATTTATATGGACAGTACGCCAGCCGTCAGTATCACTTCCTTGAAGTCAGTTATTATGCAGGAGACGGCCCGCAAATTACTTTTTCTTCTCCGGATTCGGCTCACGCATACTGGGATTTCCCCATCACGACTTTCTACGGAAACATTGATTTTGGAGGAGCCAATGTCACCGGCCTCACAACGGAAGCGGTATTTGCTTAAGGAGTTTTTATGGCTAACTTATCGTTGACCGGCGGAGAAGAAGAATTTGGTTGGCGTATTACCAGACTGAGTTCAGCATTCAACCAGGCAAACGGATATGTGGAAGCGGGGATTACCCGGTACCAGTTCACGCAGTCGTCTCATAGCATTTCCGGCGTGGTGGACAGCGTCCGGGCCCCGTCTTCCGGTGGGTCCACCTCTACAACCAGGCGTTATGTGAGCTACGACCCAGGAACCTACGATTTCTGGGGGTATACCCTTGTACAAGACGGCACCTACTGGCCGGCCGGATCCGATACGGTAACCGTTGAAAGCCCTGCGGCACAGCGCCCGGACGATTGGCGCTGGTATTCCACCGTCCGGGCAGGGCAGCCCATTGAACTGAGCGCCTATGAGTGGAACGCATTCTGCAACCGAATCAACGATTTCAGGGTTTATGTTGGGCTTCCGGAATATGGGGCGTTTGAACGGGTTTATTCTGGAGATCCAATATCAGCAAGTATAGTTCGACATGCAGTTTGGGCAATTGATGCAATGGATCCACCCACCAATACCCCTTCTACACCAAGCAGAGGAGACTTGATTACAGCAGATTTTTTTAATGATTTGAGACGTTCCTTAAATTCAATCGACTAGGAGGTAAATATGAACGAAGTACAGAAAGAAATCAACAACGCCTATAAGATGATTTCCACCATCGCCGTCAGCGGGGACGCGGTGGACACCATCGCCGCCTGCAAGATGTCCCTTCGGTGCGCGTTCAAGCTGGCGGAAGACAAGCCCGAAGAGGATAAGGAGGGCTGACCATGCTCCCGGAGATGCTGTACTCCGACGGGATTACCAAGGCCACACAGACGCAGTTCAGGGGGTACAACCACAACCTCTACGCCCAAGATGGAGAACTGTGGGACATGAAGAACCTGACCTCCGACCTGGCCCCCCTGCTGTCCCCCCGGCGGCCCCGGTACCTGATTGAAACCCTGACCAAACCAAACGGTCTATACGCCAACGACGGCCTGTACTGGGTAGATGGGACTGGGTTCTATGCAGACGGGGAGAAGAAAGGAGATGTCACAGATGACCGGAAGATTTTCACCGGAATCGGCGCCTATATCATCATTCTCCCGGACAAGGCGTATTACAACAAACTGACCGGAGAGTTTGGCAGCCTGGAGGCATCCTGGAGTGGTACGGCATCTTTTCAGGACGGCACGTACGCGGAAGAAGAAGCTGAAGGGAATACCATCTATTCCTCCGGCGCGGACTGGGCATCCAAATTCAAGGTCGGCGACGCGGTGACCATTGCCGGTGCGGCAACGGAAAGCAACAACAAGACCATCATCGTTCGGGAGATTGAGGGCGATTACCTCCGGTTCTATGAGAACTCGTTCACGGTGGAAAGCGACCAATCTCTGACCATCTCCAGAGATGTCCCGGACATGGACTTTATCTGTGAGAACGAGAACCGCCTTTGGGGGTGCAAGGGAGACTCCATCTTCGCCTCCAAGCTGGGTGATCCGTTCAACTGGAATGTGTTCGACGGCCTTTCGACGGACTCCTACGCCGTGGATGTGGGCAGCTCCGGAGACTTCACGGCATGCGTGTCCTACCTCGGATACCCGGTGATGTTCAAGGAGGAACACATCTACAAGGTCTACGGCGACAAGCCATCCAACTTTCAAGTGATGGGCAGCGCCTCCCTGGGAGTGGAAAAGGGCAGCCACCTTTCCCCCGCCATCGCGGGGGAAACCCTGTATTACCTCTCGCGGGTTGGGATTGTGGCCTACACGGGAGGCATCCCGCAGAGCATCTCCGCACCCTTTGGGACAGACCGCTATAGGAACGCGGTGGGCGGAAGCGACGGCGTGAAATACTACGTCTCCATGGAGGACATGGACGGTACGTTCTCCCTGTTCGTCTTTGACACCAGACTCAACCAGTGGCACAAGGAGGACTCCCTGGAGGCGGTTGGGTTCGCCTGGAACACCGAACTCTACTTCCTGTCCGCAGACGGAAAGCTGTGGATGAACGGGAACGCCAGAGAGGCGCCGGAGGACGCCGTAAAGGAAGGCCCTGTGGAGAGCATGGCGGAGTTTGGAGACTTCGTGGAGGGAAACCCCAACAAGAAGGGAACCGGGAAGCTGCAGCTCCGCATGGAGCTGGATGCCGGCGCGTCCGTCAAGATTGAGATGGAGTTTGACAGCGACGGCGTATGGCGGCCGGTGGATACGCTGACGACCACAGTAAAGAGGAGCTTCTACCTGCCTATCATCCCACGCAGAAGCGACCATTTCAAGATCCGCCTCACCGGAACCGGCGGGTGGCGGATGTACTCCCTGGTGCGGGAGAACTACATCGGCAGCGAGCTGAAAAGCCAGCCAGGCAGACAGTAGAAAGGAGATTCCAATGGCTCGATACACCTACGAAGATTTCCGAAAGAACGCGCAGAGCAGCGGGCTCCTCAACGAGTTCTCCCAAGCTGACCTGCAAAGGGCGCAGAGCGACCCCGATTTCGGGATGTCTATCCTGAACTACAAGAAGCGGTACCACAACGCCACTTCCGACGCAGACCGCGCGGCGGCCAACCGAGGCGCGGAGGAGCTGAGAAGTTCCTGGGGCGGATACACCGGCGGCGCTGACGGCGGAAGCTTTGTCAAGGACGTGATGTCCCCGATAGACTTCCAGTATGGGAGCGCGCCCACCTACTCCGGCTCCGCTTATGACGACGACATTGCAGACCTGTGGAACGCGCAGAAGAACTTCGGTGACTTCACCTATGAGGATGCCCCCACCTATACCAGCCGATGGGATCCCACCATCCAGGAGATGATTCAGGGGATTCTTGACCGGCCGGACTTCTCCTATGACCCGGAGACCGATCTTCTGTACCAGCAGTACCGGAAGCAGTACAACCGGGAGGGCGACCGTGCCACGGCGGACGCATTGGGCGCTGCGGCGGCGGCATCCGGAGGACTTCCTTCCTCCTACGCCACCACGGCGGCGGCCCAGGCGGGGAACTACTACGCATCCCAGCTCACGGACAAAATCCCGGAGCTTTACCAACTGGCCTACAACAAGTACCTGAACGACTACGACATGCAGCTCTCCGACCTGGGTGTCGTGCAGGGGCAGGAACAGACCGACTACGACCGCTACCTGAACGCTCTGAGCCAGTACAACACCGACCGGGAATTTGCCTACAACGACTACCTGAACGACTACAACATGGCAAACCAGAACCTGCAGACCGCGCTCGGCCTTCAGAACAACGACTTCAACCAGTACCTCGCCGCACTGGATCAGTACAACACCGACCGGAATTTTGCCTACGGCCAGTTCTCCGACGAGCTGACCAGCCAGGAAAATGAGCGGGCAAACACGTTGGAGGAGGCGCTTCTTCGGGCCGAAATGGGAGACTACAGCGGCCTGGCATCCCTGGGCTGGGACACCAGCAACAATCCTTTGGTTCAGCAGCAGAACGCGGACGCACAGGCACTGGCGCAGGCGCAGATTGACGCCATCCTGGCCGCCGGCGGCACTCCCAGCGCCGACTTGATCGCCCAGTCCGGCTATTCCCAGGAGTACGTGAACGCATTGAGAAACGCCTATTTGCGGGAGCTGAACAGCCGGATAGGTTCATCGGGTGGAGGCGGGAGTAGATCTTCCGGGAGCTCTGGAGGCTCTGGAAGCGGGGGTGGCGTAAGCGTAGGAGCAACAGGTGGTACTGGAACGGTAAATACCGGGACTACACTTTCTCCCTATGCTCAGATTTTGCAGGACAACATTTTGCAGGGCAGCGTGAATACCCTTGATATGCTGAACCGGGCAGCCGCGAATCAAGAAAGCATGAGCAGTCAGGCAACCGCGCTGCAAAGACAGCTCAATTCTATTCCTGGGTTAACGCAAGAAAACAAGGTGTCCATGATTGAGGACGCCTACAACAACGGGAGAATTTCCAGAACTGATGTGAACGCACTTCTAAACGCTATGGGGTATTAAGGTGGTGAATATATGGCCTCTGTCGTAGACCTCATAAACGCGGCAAAAAAATCCGCGCGAAAAGACGACCAGGTAATCCATGAGACCTCCGCTGTAAGTGACCGTCTAAAATCCGCACGTGAATCCGCACAGCAGGAGGATAAAATCAGGAAACGTCAAACCGTTCTTCCTACTGCATCGCAAAGCAGGAACAGCGCTGGCATTGAACTGCCTGGCGGCAGTGAACAGGACGGTGCTCTCAGCGGGCTCACCTTTCTTCCATCCTCTCCCCAGCAGGCGGCGAGAGATTTTGCTTATGCCTCTGAACGAATCGGCGCCGGACTTCTTGGCGCTGCGGAAGGGGTATCCGATTTCCTGGGTGCAGGATTCGGTAAGGCTGTCCAAGGAATCACATCCTTTGGCGGCCTGGCCCCCAACCCTGTTTCTGAGTGGGGCGGCCGCGTGGCAGAACACTATTTGACCACCAGCCCCACGCAGGAGTATGAGGAAAATATCCGGAAAAGATATAACCCGACCAGAGGCGCGGAAACGGTCACTGGCGTGGAGCAGACCATCGCACAGATGCTCCCCGGCATTGGCGCGGCGCGCGCAGTATCCGCCGCAGGAAACGCCCTCAACGCGGCACAGGCGGCCCAGAGAGGGGCCAATGCAGGGCGGGCAATATTTGGTCTGCAGGCCGCCGGGCAGAGCGCCCAGCAGGCAAAGGAGGAGGGAGCGACCACCAACGAGGCCCTGGCCTACGGCGCGGCCTCCGGCCTCCTGGAGAGCGCCATCGAGGGCATCGCCGGAGGCATACCGGCTCTTGGGAAGGGCCGCTTGAACGATGTGGTTTCCGCTGTAACAAAGAACCCGGTACTCAACCGGGCGGCGGACATTGCGGGAGAGGGCGCGGAGGAAGCCCTGTCCACCGCGCTTACCCCTTATCTCCAAAGGGCTATGTATAACCCGGAGGCGGAGAACGCCACGCCGCAGGAGATCCTACAGAGCGCGGCGCTGGGTTCCCTGGCCGCCGGAGTTTTGCAGGGAGGGCTGGAACTGCCCGGCGCCGTATCCCGTACCGTATCCGATATCCGGGATGTGCGGCAGGCCGTGGGTTCCAATCAGGATATCATCAACCGGGCCAACCAAAGAATCGCGCAGGATATGCAGGCAAGGCGCGAGGCGGTCAATCCCCTGCTGACGATGCTTCCCACAGCGGAAGAAGTCCAGAACCGTCAGACCGCTTCCCCTGTATATCAAAGGGCCATGCGCGCGGAACTTCCGGGTGGAGGAAACAAAAATACAGAGCCTACATCTGACGGGCGGGCCTCCCTTTCGGGCGCTGTCGACACCGTAGTAAGCTCTGTATCTAATAATAGTATACTCCCCCTGGCGGATATTGACCCGCTGCCGGAGGGCGTGACACTGGAGAGCGAGGTACCCCCCGTTGTCCAGAGGCTGAGCCAGGCGCTGGGTCGGAACATCCAGATGTATGACGGCTCCCGGGAAGGCGGCACAAGGGGCACCGCCAACGGCTACTATTTCAACGGGACGATTTATGTAAACTCGAACACGGCCAACCCCGTTGCCCAGGTGATTGCCCACGAGCTAACCCACAGCGTGGAAATGGCGGATGCTTACCAGGATCTCCAAAACCTGATTTTCGAGCGCATCCAGCAGACGGGGGGCAACCTGGAGCAGATGAGGGCGCAAAAAGCCGATCTGTACCAGAGAAACGGGGTAAACCTGAATGCCCAGGATTTGGACGCGGAAATCGTGGCGGAGTATGTGGAGAAGAACCTGCTCACGGACGAGTCCTCCATTCAGGAATTGACCCGCACCAACCGCACCCTGGCCCAGAGAATCCGGGACTGGATTGACTCCATCCTGGCGAAACTGGGCAACGCGGATGCCCAGAGCAGGGTGTTTCTGGAGCGGGCGCGGGACGCCTATTCCAGGGCCCTGCAGCAGACCCAGGGGGCCGCTTCTGATACCGCTGGCACCGCTCCGAACAACCGGATCAACCTGCGCACCTATGCCAGCACTCAGCGGCAGAGCGAGATGCAGTCCCTGCTGGACCGGTATGACGCGGGAGAGATCACGGCGGAGCAGCTGCTGGAGCAGGCGACGCCGCTGATGGAGCAGGAATTGGGCGGGCAGTATTCCATCAGCGAGACCGATTCTGACGGGAACACCCTGACGACGGAGCAGCGGGAGTTTTTCCGGGACAGCAAAGTGGTGGACGAGAACGGGAATCTTCGGGTGGTGTATCACGGGACAGACCAGGATTTCACCGTGTTTGACCGCACAAAGGCCAGGGCAAACATGGATATCCAGGGAAATTTCTTCAGCCCCTGGCAAGAGGATGCGGGCGGGTACGGCGGAAACGTAGAAGCCTACTATCTGAACATCACGAATCCGGCAGACGAGGCCACGGGCTATCGTGCGCTTCGCCGTTATCAGGGCCAGAATGAGGCCGGACGAAAGGCCAGAGAGTACCTGGAAAGCCTGGGTTATGACGGGGTAAACAACGGGAATGAGGAGTATATCGCCTTCTTCCCGGAGCAGATCAAACGGGTGGACAATCAGGCCCCCACGAAAAACCCAGATACCCGCTATTCCCTGGACGAAAACCAGCGCAATCAGTTTGTGTCCATGCTGCGCAACTATGCCAGAGGCAACTGGAATGAGCAGACCATCCAGGAGTATCTGAACCTGGTGAGGCAAAACGGCGAATATGACCAGGGGGCCAACGCGGCCCGGCCTGTGCTGGTGCCCCAGAGGGACAGCGAAGGCAACCCAGTTAGCAGAACAGCCCGGACGGCCATGGGGGCCAAGGCCATCCCGGATGATGCGGTTGCAGACATCCAGAACATGGTGCTCCGTGGTGAGCTGTCCTACAACCGAGTGAGCGACAAATCCTCCATTGACCGTGCGATTAAGACCATCCAGGACAAGGGGTATCAGGGCGCATTGGAAGAGTTTCGGAACTCAGTCAGCAAAGGCGTGGTGTCCAAGGACATTGCCACCCTTGGCCAGCAGCTTCTGATCAACGCGGCCAATGCTGGAGACGGGAAGACTACAGCGGAGCTTCTTACACTGTACGCCCAGATGGAGACCACCGCCGGGCAGGCGGTGCAGGCGGCATCCATCCTCCGAAAGCTGGCCCCCAACGACCAGCTATACGCCGCCCAGCGCACAGTCAGCGAACTGGAAAAGACCATCCGGAAAAACTACAAGGATATCGAAATTACCATCGACCAGTCCTTGGTTGAGGAGTTCGGGAACCAGACAACCCAGGAGGGCCGAGACCAGGTTCTGGACAAAATCTATCAGAACGTAGCCGATCAAATTCCTTCAACATGGAAGGACAAGTGGAACGCCTGGAGATACCTTGCCATGCTGGGCAACCCACGTACCCATATTCGGAATATCGCGGGTAATGTGTTCTTCCAGCCCCTCCGAATCGTCAAAGACCGCACGGCGGCCGCTATTGAGGCTGGTGTGTCCCTTGCCAGCGGAGGACGGCTACAGAGGACAAAATCTTTCGCCGCGAATCCCGCTCTTTATAAGGCGGCGTGGAACGACTGGGACAATGTCCGGAACGTCCTTTCTGGAAATAAGTACGACGACATCCGCAGCGAAATCAACAGCCGCCGCAGAATCTTCCGGGCAAAGCCTCTGGAGCTTGCCCGCACCGGCAACTCCTGGCTTCTGGAGTTTGAGGACACCATCTTCAAGCGGATTACCTATGCCGACGCACTGGCCGGGTATATGCAGGCCAACGGCGTGACGGCGGAACAGATGCAGAACAACACCGTGGACGCTAACCTGATGGCCCGGGCGCGGGACTATGCCGGGCAGGAGGCCCTGAGAGCCACCTACCAGGACAGGAACAAGGTCTCCGATAAGGTTGTTCAGGTGGCAAATGTCCTCGGCCCGGCTGGAGAAGCCATCCTTCCCTTTAAGCGCACTCCGGCCAACATCCTGGTGCGCGGCCTGGAGTACAGCCCGGCTGGACTGGCAAAGGCGTTGACCGCCGACCTGATTCAGGTGAAGCGTGGTAATATGACAGGCGCGGAGGCCATTGATCACATTGCGTCCGGCCTGACCGGCTCGGCCCTGTTTGCCCTTGGCGCTTATCTGTTTTCCCAGGGGATTGTGACCAGCGGCGGCGGAGACGACGAGAATCAGGACAGACTTAACGAACTGACCGGCAGCCAGAATTATGCTTTGAATCTCCCCGGAGGCGGAAACGTCACCCTGGACTGGCTGGCCCCGGAGGCTCTCCCCTTCTTCATGGGAGTGGAACTGATGGACTCCATGGGCCAGAGCGGGAATACCACAGACAGCATTATGACCGCGCTGAAATCTGTCTCTGACCCCATGCTGGAGCTGTCCATGCTGCAGTCCCTCAATGATGTGATTGACAGTGTGTCCTTCTCGGAGAACAAGCTGGGGGCTTTGGCATCTTCCGCAGTTGTCAGCTACTTCACACAGGCCATTCCTACGCTGGGCGGTCAGTTTGAACGCACCGGAGAGGAAAACCGCATGAGCACCTACACGGACAAAGCACTCACCATTGACCTACCCGGTGGCCTTCCTGAGGTCGGAGTTCCCACCGATGTGCAGTATGCCATCGGCAGAGCCAGCGCACGGATCCCCGGCTGGGACTATCAGCAGATCCCTTATATCGACGCATGGGGCCGCGAGGAGAGCAACGGGCCGCTGGTTCTTCGGGCGGGCAACAATTTCCTGAACCCCGCCTATACGTCCAGCATGAACGTGACCCCGGTGGATGAAGAAATTCAGAGGCTTTATACGCAGATCGGAGACGGCGGAGTAGTGCCGGATCGCCCGAACCGCTACATCACCGTCAACGGCGAGCGGGTGGATTTGAGCGCCGACCAGTATGTGCAGTACGCCACCGAGCGCGGGCAGATGCAGTATGACATGCTGGACAAACTGATTGACCGCAGCGCATACCAGAGGTTGACCGACAGTGAAAAGGCTGCGGTGATCAGCGATGTGTACCAGTATGCGGATGCCGTTACAAAGGCGGAAATCAGCGATTACAAGCCGGATTCCTGGATTGCAAAAGCGCAGAGCAGCGGAGTTGACCCTACCAGCTACATCTTGTACAGGGGCAGCTTGGAAGATGGCATGACACTGCAGGACAAGGATAAGGCCATGACTGCAGCAGGCATTACAGGCAACGGTAAGGCCCGTCTTTTGATTTCTGAAAACCCGGATTGGGCGGATGATGCAAAGGAAGCCGGAGTCACACAAAATGTCTTTGTGGAATACAAGCTGTTGACCTCTGGCCTGACCGGAGACAAGGACGCAGAAGGGAATACCATTTCCGGCTCCAAAAAGGCGAAAGTTCTCGCCGCGATCAACAGCATGGATATCGATTCTGAAACCAAGGATGCTCTGTATTATGCTGCCGGATATGCCGCGTCTGGTATTCGGGATACTCCGTGGCACTAGGGCATTGATAACGGGCAAAAAACATGGTAAAATAACCCCTGAAAGGACGTGATGGCGTGGACGAGAAAAACACTCCGCTGGCCTCTGAAATGTATGAGGATTTGAAACACCACACGGAGTTTCTCCGGAAAACTGTATGCAGGCTGATGATTGTCATTTGCATTCTGATTGCCGCGCTTGCTGCCACCAACATCTATCACATCTGGCAGTGGTCTCAGTTTGACACCGTTGTGGTGGATACCAGCGGCGGCAACGGAAACGCCAACTACGTCCAGGGGGACAACACTGGAGGTATTTATAATGGCGAAAGTGGCAGTCCACAGGAGGAAGGACGGGAATCCGAAGGGAACCCGGATCAAGCGCAAGGAGGATGAAGAGAAAGCCCGCAACGTGGCAAAGCGGAAGAAGGGATAACCCTTGAATATCCGCACAGAGTTCACGGAGCTGGAGTGTTCATTCTTCCGTCAGGTCTGCAACTTTACGCCTGAGGAGATGGAAGTTTTCAACCTTCGGGTGAAAGATCACTCCAGAATTGAAATCGCCATGAAGCTGGGCATGTCGGAATCCACGGTTGACCGCAGAATCAAGAACATCAAGAAGAAAATCCATAAGGTGCTGTGACGGTTTCGTGACAGTTTTATGAGGGATAGCCGAAAGGTTATCCCTCTTTTTTTATGCGAAAATTTAAGCATGGAGGACGTGAGGATAAAGGGTTGCTACACGTCGGCGCCCTCCCTCACGCCCTCCATTTTTTGTTGGAAGGACGTGTAGAGATATGACATTGGTAGAGCGCATGGTGGCCGCCGGTATGTCCCAGGACTGCGCGGCAGAGACCGCCATGTGGTATATGGCGCAGGGGGACGATGAGGGCCTTGAGACCTATGTGATTGCGCTGGAGGCCCTGAAGGAGATGGATACACGCCGTGAGTTACATCTCGTGGAACGAAAATAAATACGGGCGGAATGTCGGTGACTGTACAGTCAGGGCGATATCGACGGCGCTTGACCAGGACTGGGATACCACATACTGGGGGATTTGCATAGAGGGCGCGCTTCAGGCCAATATGCCGTCAAGCAACCAAGTGTGGGGGAAATATCTCGAAAAACGAGGGTTTCGCCGCAGTTCACCCCCTTATGATATGACCGTTAGAGAGTTCTCAAGGAAATATCGACATGGCACATACCTGCTCGCCCTGGCAGCCCATGTAGTAGCCGTAATCGACGGAGACATCATAGACACCTGGAACAGCGGGAATGAGATTGTTTTGTACTTTTGGAAGAGAGGATGACGTGATTTGGCTTACCCCTACTACGGCTATCAATACTATCAGCCGCCAATGGCCGACCAGCTGACACAGCTTCGGCAGCAGCAATATCAGCCCAATATGCAGCAGGTGCCGCAGCAGCAGGCACCCCCCTCCATTGTGTGGGTGCAGAACGAGATGGAGGCGGCCAACTATCTTGTGGCTCCCAATAGCGCCGTCACTCTTTGGGACAGCAATTCCCCAGTGGTCTACCTCAAGCAGGCAGATGCCTCCGGCAAGCCCTCCATGAAAATCTATGACCTCGTAGAGCGCACTCAGAGGCCCGTACAGGCCCCGTCGGTAGAGTATGCGCCCCTGTCTCGCTTGGAGGCTCTGGAGGCCCGCCTGAACGAACTGACGGCGGTTAAGGAATCTTCCAAATCGGCCAAGAGAACCACCACAAAGGAGGATGCGGAATGAACCCCTTTTTCCAGGCGATGGGCGGCAACAGACAGCCCAATATGATACAGCAGTTTCAGCAGTTCATGAACTCCATGCAGGGCAGAGACCCGAACCAAATCCTCAATGAGCTGATTTCCAGCGGGCGCATCTCTCAGGCCCAGCTCGACCAGGCCCAGCAGAGGGCCCAGCAGATGCAGCAAATGTTTGAACCGCTTCGAGGTATGTTTGGGAAATAACACCAATAATCAAAATCCCGGCCGGGTTTTGAAATAACAACAAAGGAGAATAAAAAATGTCTCTGAGTAATGAGTCCAATATGGTCATGCCCGTGACCCCCGCTTATGGCATGGGGTACGGCAATGGCGGCATGTGGGGCGGCGAGTGGGGCTCCTGGATCCTGCTGTTCCTGCTGTTCGGCATGTTTGGCCGAGGCTGGGGCGGCTGGGGCAACGAGTCCAGCTGCTGCGCCCCTGCCACCTGTTCCGACCTCCAGGCCGGATTTAACAACCAGGCGGTCACCAACAAGCTGAACGGCCTTGAGAATGGCCTGTGCAGCCTGGGCTATGACCAGCTCGCCCAGATGAATGGCATTAACACAAACATCCTGAACACTGGGTTCGGCATCCAGAATGCCGTCCAGCAGGGCACCGTTGCTGCCATGCAGAACACCAACGCACTTCAGACCCAGCTCTCCAACTGCTGCTGCGGCCTGGAGAAGGGGCAGATGCAGATCACCAACAGCATGGACAGCGGCTTTTGCCAGACCAACTACAACCTTGCGACCAACACCAACTCCATCATCCAGAACGCCCGCGCCGACACTGACCGGGTGATTGCCAAGCTGGACGCTATGGAGATGGCCCGGAAGGACGAGACCATTGCCGCCCTGCGCTCTCAGTTGGATTACGCAAATCTCAATCAGTCTCAGGCCAACCAAAACAGTGTCTTTGACGCTCGTATTGATGCGGCTGTTGCGGAGATTCTGCGCCGGACCGGGCACGACTGCCCCACCGCCGCCTACGTGGTTCAGCCGCCCCAGCCGGTGACCTTTCCCAACTGGTGCAACACCTGCAACACCTGCGGCTAACTAAATACCTCAACTTGTAAGGAAAACTTACATGTTCGGCCCCGTGCCGATTTTGAACCATGCGGCGGGGCAATAGCCTCGCCGCTATCTTTTTTGAAAGGAATGATTGTTTTGGCACAGTACACCAACGTATTTGTGCAGCAGATTGCCGCTAATGGGAACGCGGTGTTTTCTGAAACCCCCGTACCGGCAAAAGGCTGTATCTATCATCGAGAGGGCTCCGGTGTTGTCCAGCTAAGCGGCCCATCCAATGGGCAGTGCTTTGCCAGATACCTTGTGATCTTTAACGGAAATATTGCCGTTCCTGCGGGTGGAACAGCTGGCGCTATCTCTATCGCTATTGCCATTGAAGGAGAGGCGCAGGGAGATGCAACTGCTACCGTTACTCCTGCCGCTGTCAGCGACGAGTTTAATGTGAGCGTTGCTACCTTTGTCCTCGTCCCCCGTGGTAAGCCTGCAACTGTCAGCGTGAAAAATATCAGCACTCAGGCCATCGAGCTCCAGAACGCAAGCCTGATTATTACCCGTGTGGCATGAAAGGAGATTGAATCATGGAATACATGCACGAACTGAAAGACAAGCTCTGCGACGAGCTGGAGGAAATCGCCCGCAAGGGAGAGCTGGGTGCCGGCGACCTGGAGATTATCCACAAGCTGACCGACACCATCAAGAATATCGATAAAATCGAGATGATGAAGGAAGACGGCGGCTACTCTCAGGTCGGAGACTTGGAGATTGAAGGCCGGGCCTACAACCGCGGCAATTCCTATCGAGGCCGCAAGCGCGACTCCATGGGCCGGTATTCCCGCGATGGGTATTCCCGGGACGACCGCTACAGCCGCGACGGTGACCGGATGATGGAGGAGATGGAGTCCCTTCTGGACAGGGCCGGCAGCGAGAAGGAGCGCCAGGCAATCCGCCGCTGCATGCAGCAGATGGAGAGCTGATAGGGGGTATCCAAATGGGAACCCTGGAACGGGCCCTCCCCGGCCGCCAGAACGCCAGGGATTGGCTGACCCTCAAAATTGTCGAGTGTCTGTCTGAACCCATGGATGACAGAGGCGCGGAGAAACTGGCGACGTACAACACTGCATATAAAGCCCTGGAGCAATGGCCGGAGGACGGCCCTCCCTCCCCCTCGGAGCCGTTTACCCTGACCACCGCGAAAAACTGGGTGAAGCGGATGAAGAACGAGGACGGCACCACCGGAGCGCACTGGACGTTTGACCAGGCGCACCAATTGATGGAGCAGAGGGGTATTGACTGTGACCCAGTCCAGTTCTGGGCCGCGCTGTGCATGATGTACAGTGACTATGCCGCAGCGGCCAGCAAGCACGGCGTCGGTGGAGATGTCGATTTCTACATCGATATGGCATGCGCCTTTCTCAATGACAAGGACGCGCCTAAGGATAAGCTGGCCCGGTATTATGAACACATCGCGAAAGGTTGACACTCCCCGCTCCTAAAGGCGGGGGCTTCGGCGCCCGCAGTTTCTCGGCCTTCTTCCGCATTTTCTCAATATCCGACATTGACAAATCCCCCCATTCTGGTAGAATGAAAGGGCAGTGAGCCGTCCAAACTTGCTGCCCTTCTATGGCCGTCCCCGGGTGCAACCGGGGGCGGTTTTTTTATGTTTTCGGCTTCCCCGTCAAAAACAAAATGATGCCAAATTACTTATTGCAAGGAGTGATTGTTTTTTCTCCAAAATTATTTCATTTTGTGTTGACAAACACGATACGAAATGATAGACTAAACACAGTTAGAATTAAATGGAGGTGATACCTTTGCGAAAATGGCTTGTTTCTCTTCGCGGAGATCAGTCACAACAGGAGCTCGCGGACAAGATTGGAATGTCTCAGAGCGGATATGCTCTGATTGAGACCGGAAGCCGCCGCCCTTCCGTGGAAACAGCGAAGAAAATCGCATCTGCCCTCGGGTTTGACTGGACAAGATTTTTTGAATCCGAAGGAAATTCTTAGGCAAGCGCACACCCCTTTGAGAAGGAGAAGAAGCCAAAAGACAGGGATGGTTTCGATGCCGTTACTGCTTTTCTGTTTGTGATGGGCATCGGCATGATAGCGCTCTTTTTCTGGGCAATGAGATAGGAGGGACGGCATGTACGACCGTGATTTTCTGGACGAGCTGCAGATGGCCGCAGAGGCCGCCGGGATTGAGTTCGACCCGGCAACCAGGACGGAACTGGAGATCGAGCAGCTCTATGCGCTGTATGAATCCGAGGGAAAGCCAATGGAGGAGTTTGTGAGAGAGCATATGAAGGAGGGATACCATGCCTAGAGTTTATCTGACCGCGGAGCAGCGGGAGGCGGCCCGGTATGATGCAAGGGCACAAAGGATTGCCGAAGGACTTGCGGTGTTTAAGGTGCGGCAGCATCTGAGGAACCGGGATATCGGGCGGACGCTCGGCATCCGGGACGAGACTGTGGCCCGTCTCCTGGACGGAGACAGGACAGTCCGCATGACCATGGAACAGATGTGGAAGCTGGAGGACATCGCCAAGCTGCGGGAGGAAAAGGTTGTAGATGCCGCGAAAGGAGATGTGGAGAGTGAGTAAGACCAGAGAGGAGCGGCGTCTGCTGCGGAAGAACATCATCAGCGGGCTGGTATTCGCCGGATGCATCATCATCTGCTGCGGACTTCCCACCTGGGTGGAGGTCATCCTGTGAGGCGGGTCTGGATGACAGCGGTTTATCTGGCGCTGATAGTCCTGGTTCTGACGCTGATGTCATTGGCCGGGCGGCCGGTGGAGGCTCCGGAGCCTACGCCGACAGCAGCGCAGACGCCGATGTCGAGTCCTACCCCATCGCCCACGCCGGGCACCGTATCCATCCCCATGCCGGACGGGTTTGACGGGGATTTGGATAGGCTGTGGGTGGGAATTGAGATTGATGGGATGCCAGAATAGGAGGAAGTCATGGACATCAAAAAGATTTTATCTGAGCACTCGAAGTGGATTAATGGAGATGGAGGAGAACGGGCCGACCTGAGAAGGGCCGACCTGAGCGGGGCCAACCTGAGCGGGGCCGACCTGAGCGGGGCCGACCTGAGCGGGGCCGACCTGAGCGGGGCCAACCTGAGCGGGGCCGACCTGAGCGGGGCCAACCTGAGCGGGGCCAACCTGAGCGGGGCCGACCT
>ERZ1090861.633-NODE-633-length-20780-cov-25.303112_pt1 | contig 20780 bp, 15 predicted proteins | sample MGYA00478482_ERZ1090861 | MGnify/ENA primary metagenome ERZ1090861 (study PRJEB33644, sample SAMEA5815744) | chicken gut metagenome | biome: Chicken; feature: Gastrointestinal Tract; material: Caecum | place: Ireland | collected 2019-01-01 | study: A study of the... | reverse complement strand
TACACGAGCCTTATCGTCGGCAGCGTCAGATGTGTATAAGAGACAGATTTTATGTCTATAAAACTTAAATTTGACATAGTTTACTATATGAGACTAAGTGAGTGTAAGGAGAATAAATATTATTCTATTATAAAAATAGATAGCCTATTGTCAGAAAAGCTGAGACGCCGTTTGTATGATCTAGGGTTTCTAGCAGGGCAAAAAGTAAGGGTTGTCAATAAATCATTGTTAAAAAAGGCATATATGATAGAAATACGTGGCTACACTTTGTCGCTACGCAATACTATTGTAAATTCCATTATGGTTGAGTAGAAGGAGCTTCATGATTCAAGTAAATTTAGTAGGCAACCCAAACACAGGCAAGACAACTCTTTATAACTCGCTAACTCACTCGCATGAGCATGTGGGCAACTGGTATGGCGTGACAGTTGAAGAGAAGGCAACAACATACAGATATAAGGACAGTGAGATAAATATTGTTGACCTTCCCGGGATTTATTCTCTAACGCCGCTTAGCTTTGAAGAAAAAGTTGCAACTGATTATATATTAAAATATAGAAATAGAATAGTTGTTAATATTTGCGATGCAAGCAATTTGCAACGTAATTTATACTTAACTGTGGGGCTGATGGAACTTGGCTGTCCTATAATACTTGTGGTCAATCAGATAGACAAACGCAAGATATGCAAGATTGATTTTAGCGGTCTGTCAAGCGAACTTGGCATTGATATTGTCTATTTAAATGCAAGCGACAAAAAGAGTTTAACAAGTCTTAATGATTGTATTTTAGCACTAGATAAAAAGCTAAAAGAAGGTTATAGGCCAAGCTATAATCTAAGCCATATAAAAAAGGTTTTAAATAAATATAGCGAAAAATTAGCTGTTTTTAATGAAAAAATAGCAAAAAAATTGCAAAATAATGAAGAATTTGCAGAATTTTTAAAAATTAAACTTCTCGAAGACGATGAAAATATAAAAAAGGATTTAGATATAAAAACAGATTTTTCTGCAGTGGAAGATATTGCAACTTGCAGATATGACTATATTGATAGCTTAATGGAAAAGTATTCTTCTAAGAGAACACACATCTATGGACAGAGCAAATTTGACAAAGTTCTTTTAAATAAATATCTTGCACTTCCTATCTTTTTGCTGTTACTTGCGATTTCTTTTTATTTAACTTTCTTTTCAATAGGTGCTTATTTAAGTGACGGGCTAAGTTATCTCCTTGAAAAATTTATTTCATCGCCGCTTTTAAATTTTCTAGTCGCAAACTTGGGCGAAGGCTCGTGGATTGTAAGTTTAGTGGAAGTGGCACTCATTGGCGGGGTGGGCTCTATTCTTACCTTCCTTCCACAAGTGGCACTGCTATTTTTCTTCCTTTCCCTTCTTGAAGATAGCGGATATCTCTCTCGTGTTGCCTTTGTCTTTGAAGATGTGCTTGGCAAAGTAGGGCTTTCTGGCAAGAGTGTCTACACACTACTCATGGGCTTTGGCTGCTCGACAACAGCAGTGCTGACCGCTAGAAACATGGAAGATAAAAACTCAAAGATTAAAACCGGACTTTTAACTCCTTACATGAGTTGTTCGGCAAAGTTTCCAATCTACGCAGTGCTTGGGGGTGCGTTCTTTGGTGCAAACAATATTTTCGTTATAATAGGGCTTTATCTTTTAGGCGTCGTTATTGCAATATTTCTTTCTTATATACTTGAAAAGACCCTTTTAAAGAGCAAAGAACAGTCTTTTATTCTTGAATTTGCACCATATAGAATGATGAGTTTTAAACGAACGTTCTCGCTTTTATGGCAAAATGTTAAACAATTTATAACTCGTGTGGCAACGCTTATTCTTGCTATGAATGTTGTGGTATGGCTGCTTTCCAACTTTACAATAACCTTCCACTTTATTGGCAGTGGCGGTGGGGTGAGCATGCTTGAAACGCTAGGCAGAGTTCTCTCGCCAATCTTTATACCACTTGGCTTTAACAGTTGGGGGCTTGTTTCCGCGCTTATTGCAGGCTTGGTTGCAAAAGAAGTGATAGTGTCTTCCATTGCAATGTTCAATGGGGTGGAAGAAAATTCAATAAATTCCATTCAATCATCTATAATTTTATCAACGTCTGCTGTCCACTTCGCAAGCGGAAGTTCTGTTATATCGTTTTTAGTTTTCTGTCTTCTTTATTTCCCATGCATAGCAACAACTTCTGTTTTAATCAAAGAGATAGGCAAAAAGTGGACCTTTATAGGCATCTTGATAGAATTTGTTATTGCCTATTTGACAGCTTTTGTTGTATACACTCTTGCTAGAGCTTTCGAGGTTTTTGGCTTTTTAAAAACTTTTTTGAGCTTCTTGATGATTTTAGTCATTATTTTTGCAATTATTTATATCATAAAAAGAATTAAAAAGAAGAAATTGTGTGCATATAGTGATACATGCGGCAAAAGGTGCAAATTAAAATAAGTCGAAATTGGGGACAGGGGAAGGGGCACTTGCAAGGGAATAGGTCGCGGCTATCGGAAACAAAACTTTGAGCAAGGGCTCAAAGTTTTTAAAGGAAGCGGAGCTTCCTTTTGCAAGCCTAAAAAGGCTTGCGTTTCCGATAGCCGCCAAGCTTACAAAAAACTTTTCAACAATATTAATTTTAAGCTAAGTCTTTTCATTCTTCCTATCTTTTATATTAATTTTTTTTCACATTGCAACATAAATTTGAATAAATAAGAATATGGAAAAACAGAAAGACAACGCAAAGTATAGAATAATATGTATCAAAGCTCCTAAGTGGCTCAGCTTTTTTCTAAAAAGATTTTTTAAGTCAAAAAACGCTTAAATTAACTTAAAATTTGCCATCTGAGACAATTTTTCACGTTTCATATCTACATATTTTGTTATTAATTTAAGGCTATTAAAATCTATAGCTTGTTATATATCATGTAAAAAATGATATATTTTTTTATTAACAATTAGTGTTAAGTATGCTATAATAATTGCGAGGTTTTTTATGATTTATACAAAAGGTGAGAATTTTATTGAAATAGAAGATAAAAGTCAATTTAATATAGAACATATTTTAGAATGTGGACAAGTTTTCTGCTATGAAAAGAAAGACGACAGGTTTATAGTATTCCCGCAAGATAAGTATGCAGAGATTATTGAAGAAGATGGCAAAACACGAATATACACAACAGATATTGATTATTTTATAAACTGGTTTGACCTTGATAATGATTATAACAAAATAAAAGCAGAGCTATCTAAGCAAAATATTATGCGTGAGCCAATCAAATTTGGCTATGGAATTAGAATTTTAAAGCAAAATCCATTTGAAACTCTTATCTCTTTTATAATTTCGGCTAATAACAATATAAAGCGTATAAAGCTTATTTTAAATAATATAAGAAATGCTATCGGAGAAAGTGGAGAGAGCAAGGAGCATAAATCTTTTCCAAGTTATGATAGACTGCTAGAGTGTAGTCAAGAATTTTTCAAGAACATGGGTGCAGGGTATAGAGCTGACTATCTTTATAAGGTTTTAAGACAGATAACTCCTAGTAAGCTTTGTGATATGCAAGCTTTAAGCACAAAAGAGCTTCGGGCAAAACTCATCTCCTTGAGCGGAGTTGGACCAAAAGTAGCGGATTGTGTCTTACTATTCGGCTTCAATCGTTTTGATGTCTTTCCTGTGGACACATGGATTGAGCAAATGTATAACAAATACTACACGCCGCTTCAAAACAGAGAGAAAATATCACAAAATCTTGTTTCAGAGTTTGGCTCGCTTGCAGGCTATGCACAGCAATATTTGTTTTACTATCAAAGGTCATTTATCGGAAAAGAGTAAAAATTAAACAAAAACGGCAAAATTTTCAAAAAATAATATGTTTTATACCATAATTTCCTGAAAAAATCGTTAAATTATACCAAATTTTAAATTTATGGGTATTTACATAAATTTGTTGTTGTGATATAATAAGGTTGGAGGAAAACATGGAGTCATTATTATTAGCATTTGGAGCAACTGAGATAACACTTGTATCAGTTTTTGGTGCAATACTCTTAATTTTAATTATCTATTATTGTATAGTTCCACTTAAAAGCTGGTTTACAGCATTGTTTGCAGGTTGTTATATTCCAAGTTATAGATTGATAAGTTTAAAAAGTAGAAAATTTAATGTAAAAGATATAGTTTCAGCTTATATCATGGCAAAGAAAGCCAAGAGAAATATATCTCTCAATGAAATTGAGACTTTGGTAACTTCTGGCGGAAACATTGTCAATGTTATAAAGGCAATGAATATGGCAGAAGAAGCTTCAATCAAACTTGGGTTTAATCTTGCCTGTGCTATAGAGCTTGCATCAGGAGATGTGTTCAATGTCGTTCGCGACGCGATAGTTTCTAAAGTGGTTGAAGTTAGAGATATAAGGGGATTTACACAAGACAACATTGAAATTATTGCCAATGCTAAATTCTCAGTAAAGGTGAATATAAACAAGTATCTTAATAGTCTTGGGCTTGAAGATTTAAAGAATAATGTCAGCGCGTGGATTATGGAAAATATCTCAAAAACAAAAGACTACAAAGCACTTCTTGCAGAACCAAATCCAAGTTTGCTTTCAAATATGGACTTAAGGGTTATCACGCAAAAGTCTATGTTCGAAATGTATGATATCAATATTACTTCCGTTGAAATGGGCAGAGATTTAAACTTGGAAAGCGAAATGAGACAGGCTGAGAAAGACAAAATCTATGCTTCAATCGAAGCTGAGAAGATGAAAAATAAGGAAGAAATCAAAGAAATTCAAATGCGTGCAAAGACTGAAGAGATGAAGTCGACAGTGCTTCAGGCTGAAGCCGAAGTTCCGCAGGCAATTTCTCAGGCAATCAAGGAAGGAAGATTCTCTGTGATGGATTATTATAAACTGATGAATTTGCAAGCCGATACCGCCTTAAGACGTGCAATCATCAGCGACAATAAGAAACAAGATGACGATGATGGAGATCTATACTGATGAGCACGCCATTACTTATAGGAATAATTTGTGGCGGGGTGCTTATCGCTATTATAATTGCAATTATCTTTATACGCAGGGCAAATAAAAAGCGTTTTAAAAAACTTCAAGAAAACTTACAAAAATATAAAACTGAGAAAGAGAATCTTGAGCATGACAACAAAATAACCTTATCAAAAGACCAAGAAAATACAGAACCTATAAAAGCAGCTGAAGAAAAACCAGCTGAGAATAGAATTGAGAGCTCTGAGAAAAAGGTTGAAACGGAAAAACAAGGTCCAATCATTGAAGATTATGTTCCACCAGAGTCAACTTTTTCTCAACCAAGAAGAATGCAGCCCGAACGCACTACAAGGACTAGACAGCCAAGAAATCTAGAGAACAGAGAAATTCTTGATTTACTTAATTCCGAACGTTCCAAAATGAATGCAAGCCCGCAAAGAAGAGAGCAAAAAGATGATTTTGAAGCGTTCCTTGACGAACATGCATATTCAAGAAGGATTTTAAACAAGGATATCCTATCTAAAATTAAAGATCTTCCGCCAGAGATAAAAGCAGTTATTTTAAGCAATGTTTTCAATAAATATGATGACTAGAAGAGTGGCTTTTGCTACTCTTTTTTTAATATATATTTGAATATGAGCATATCTTAAATTGGAGACATATATGTTCAATTTTTTTGATGAGATAAAAAACAAGGTGACAAATTTTGACCACAATTTGCTTAATGACTATAATATCATCAACTTATCAGGCAAACTGCTATATGTTGAAGGGCATCACGGTGTTACCATTTTAAGCGGAGAGACTGTGGCGTTCAAGATAAAGAAGGGCAGGGTTGTTGTAGAAGGTGAAAATCTAGTCTTAAATGAGCTTACCGATAACACACTGCTTTTGCAGGGAAAAATAAACAAAGTGGAGATATTTTGATGCTGAAAAATAGGATAACGTTTAAAGTCAAGGGACTAAATCAAGAGCGGGCTTTAAACAACATTTCAAAGAAGGTCAAGATTTTTAATTTTAAGCGAGAAGATGAAAAAAATAGTCAGTTTGAAGTGGAGCTCAAGGACACAAAGGAGATAAAAAAGCTAATTGAAAATCAAGGGCTTGAAATAGTTTCTATATCTCATCGTGGATTTTTCTATAATCTCAAAAAGGCTTTTTTAAGATATGGTATAATTGCAGGAATAATTATATCGCTTATTTTTTATTTGGTGCAGTTTAATCTGGTGCTAAAAATAGAAGTATGGGGCGGCGAGAGTGCGGAGTGTCAGGAAGTAAAGAGCTTTGTTAAAGATAATATGAATAGCAATTTTAAAAGCAATATCTCCACCGACAACTTAGAAATTATGATACGAAATAATTTTGATTTTGTAAGCTCGGTGAGTGTAGCGATTGTTGGGCAAAGTTTGATTATAAACCTAAATCCAGCCGTCTTGCCAAATGAAATGGGCGATGATTTTCAGCCTATAGTCAGCGAGTATGACGGAATGATAACAGAGATAAACCTTATTCAAGGCACACTTAACGTCAATGAAGGCGATATTGTGCAGAAAGGTGATGTTTTAGTTTTGCCATACACAACTGACGCTGATGGAACGGTCTATCAGGTGCAGCCTAAGGCAGAAATCTATGCAAATGTGTGGATTAGTGCCACTGCTTCGCACTATGATTATAGAATTGAAAGCACAAGAACAGGCAATCTTTTCACAAATGTTGAAGTGCTGCTAGGAGATTTAGTTATCTATTCAAACACTCAAGAAGTCAATTTTGAAGAGTATGAAATTAAAAGTTACACCGAAGACCTTACAAAAAATTTGATTTTGCCGCTGAAATTAAGAAAGACCACCTATTATGAAATAGAAACAAAGGAAATTATTTCAAATTTTGATGACGTTAAAGAAGATAAAATTGCAGAAGCACGTCAAAAAGCCTTGATTTTTTTGCAAGAAAATGACATAATAATAAGTGAAAATTATTATATAAGCGAAGGGGCGGGTTGTCATATAGTTAGCTATACGATAACCACCAATAAGAACATAGGAGAATAAAAGTGCAAATCAATTTTGAAAAAGTATCTTTTTGTAGTAGAAGTCTTATAACAAAAATTTACCATGCAGCAATGCAAGAAACACAAAATGACCTTGAAGGAAGTGTAATAACAGTTTCATTTGCAGACGAAAAAAGAATAAGAGACCTTAACAATCAGTATAGAAAAGTTGACAGGGCAACAGACGTGCTGTCTTTTCCAATGCTTGACATTGTCTACCCACATAAGCTTAAGGAGTTTGCAAAAGAAAAATCACCAGATGGAACATTATATCTCGGTGACGTTGTGATATGCCCTAAGATTGCAAGAAAGCAGGCGAAAGAATATGGACATAGCAAAAAACGTGAGATAGGCTTTCTTGCCCTTCATGGACTTTTACATGTGCTAGGGTATGACCATATTGAAGAAAATGATGAAAAAATTATGAATGAAACTGCGGAGAAGATACTTAGCAACCTAAAATTGAAACGAGGCAAAAAGCATGTTTAGAGCAGGATATGTTGCACTTGTTGGGCTGCCAAACGCAGGGAAAAGCAGCCTTGTAAACGCTCTCGTAGGGCAAAAGGTGGCGATTATTTCATCAAAACCACAGACCACGCGTGATAATATCTTAGGTATTCTCACGGGCAGCGACTATCAAATAGTGTTCGTGGATACGCCGGGCATTCACCATAGCAAAAATGCACTTGATAGGGCAATGTCGAAAAACGTCCGGGCGGCAGTCAGCGGGGTTGACCTTGTTCTATATTTGATGGATGGCAGCAAAACGCCAACTGACGAAGAGAAGGAGTATATTGCTCATCTTGAAACACCTTGCCTTGTAATTAAAACAAAGATAGACCTAAAAAATTTAAAGTCATTTGATGCCGATATTGAAGTATCTTCACTTACAGGCGAAAACATTGACGCTCTCAAAGAGAAGATATTGGAGCATTTGCCAGAATACCAAGATAAGCATTATATATATGACGAAGATATGTATACCGACAAGAGTGTTAAGTTTTTAATAGCAGAAGAAATACGAGAGAAAGCTCTCAATATTTTGCACCAGGAAGTGCCACATGGAGTGGCTGTTGAAATTATAAGGTTTAATGAAAGCGAAGATATTTGCTATATTGATGCCGACCTTATTTGCGAAAATGATAGGCATAAAGGTATGATAATTGGCAAGGGCGGACAAACACTAAAAAAGATAGGCTCTTATGCAAGGGGATTTGCTGAAGAACTACTAGGCAAAAAAGTTATGCTTAAAATCTTTGTCCGTGTAGAAAAAGATTGGCGAGACAGACCGGACAAGGTAAAGAGCTTGGGATATTAAATAAATTTTAATTTTTTATAGCACACATACTATATGTGTGTTTTTTGTTATAAATATTATGAAAAAAGTAGGCATGATAAACAAAATAGGCTATAAAATAAAAAAACGAAAAAAATTAAAAATTTTTAAAAAATTTGTTAAATTTGCTTGACGTGGGTTGCGAGGGGGTATAATAAAGATAAATTAAGATATAATATTATTATCTTAAAAGCAAAGACTGTGGCTTTAGCCACTGGCCAAGAAAACAGAAACTCGAAAGAGTTTCTGATGACGCAAAAGCTTTTGCGTCATAATGCGAATTTGAAAAATTCGCATGTTTTCTTGGGCAGAGCTAAAGCTCACAGCCAAGCCCGCACAGTTTTTATTTAAAGACAAGCAATATCAACCCGCACTAAATTTCTTTCAAACCAATCAAATTTTATCAAAGGGGAAGTGTTGTTCTAGGTTTTAAGTGTGACATTTGTCACAGTTGTAAAAAAATTAAATTCGCCATTGTGCTGTCATGCTATATTAAGGTATAAATACAAGAATATGCATTTATTCACCACTTGAGATTTGCATAAAACAGGCATCTTTAAACCAACTAAACAGAAAAATAAAAAAGGAGTAGAATTATTATGTCATTAAAGATAAAATTAATTTCAGTTGTTTCAGCATTTATCTTGGTGCTAAGTATGCTACTTGTGGGTGTGCTAGCCGCAACAGGCAGTTTCACAATAAATTTGAAGGGCAATGTTGAATTTAATATAGACGATTCAAATTTGTATATCAAAGATATAAGGCTTTCAGATGGACAAACAGAAGGCGAGACAATAAAAAACTTTATGCCGGGCTTCGTAGGTGAAAGTTTTGAACTTGACTTTGGCTCAATCAGTTCAGATAGCGGAAGCGTGTCCATTGAAATTAACGTTATCAATACGACAGAAACCACATACAGTGCAAGCAGTCAGTCAAGCTTGTCAAATGCAACCTTAACAGTCAGCGGAACAATAGCAGGAGATAGCGTTCCACTTGACCAAGTTGCAACCTTTGATGGCATCTCCGGCACAATATACATTAGTGTTCAGGTCACAAGCTCAACCACAATAAACCTTAACAACATTGTTATAGATATAGCAGAACAAACAAGCTTTACAGCAACATTTTCACATCACGGGGGTAGAGACGTGTATGTTATGGGGGATGATGGAGTAATTCACACATTAACATATAGCGGGAGTAATGATAGTTTGGAACTCGAAACAAGTTATATTTCTATTGCTAGTGATAGTTCATATTTAACGCAATTAAGTGCCTTAAATAATAGGACTTCAAATGGTTTAGTAATAGAAGACGTGGAATTATACGCTCCAGGTGGTGGGAGTTTCTATATTACTGCTAATGGCATGGGTTATGATGAAGGACACTATTATAATAGTTTTAATGATAATCTTTGGTATTTAGTAGGTTCTCCGGCTTATATCGATCATGTTTCTATAGATAGCTCTGGATATGTTTTAACTTACACATTAACGGAAAATACAGATTTTATTCTGGAGCCAGCAACTTAACTTCTTCAACAAGTCTAATTTTATATTTCTCATAGACTTTTGATTTTACTAAAGAAATAAGTTTTAATATATCATCGGCGGTGGCGTCACCTAAATTGATAATAAAGTTTGCATGTTTTTCTGAGATTTTGCCGCCGCCAATTTGCAAACCTTTAAGTCCGCACTCTTCAATCAGCTTTCCAGCTGAAAGAAGGGGCGGATTTTTAAATATACTGCCAGAGCTTAGTCCTTTTGGTTGCTTGACATGTCTTAGATATTGATATTTATAAAATTCCTTTTCTATTTCACATTTGTCTTTTTTGGGCAATCTAAATTTTGCTGACAATATAAGACAGCCACTAAGCCCGCTATCTCGATAGCATAGCGACAGTTTTTCTTTTTTGATATTTTGTATTTTGCCATTTTTTAGCACTTTTACGTTTGTGAGATAGTCAAAGATTGAACTGCCAAAAGCGGACGCGTTCATAAAGATTGCACCGCCTAAATTGCCTGGAATTGCAGCCAGCCTTTCAAAACCTGAAAGGCTGTTTTTTAAAGCATACCTAAAAATGACAGCAAGTGGGGTTGAGCAGTTTATGCTTACAACATTATCTCGCCGAGTTATCTTATTTTTCAACTTCTTTGTTGAAATAACTACCATTTCACTTGCTTTTTTAGTAAAAATCACATTACTGCCATTGCCTATAACAATAAATTTGATATTATTTACAGCAAGATAGTTATATATAAAAACAAGCTCCTTTTCATTTTTAGGGTAGAACACAATTTTTATAGTTGCTTCAGCCTTCATAGTTGTAAGCTCTTTTGCACTGACGTTTTCTTTAAATTCTATTGTCTTAACACTTAAATTTTCATTCATAGTATTTTTTATGAAATTTATCTTAAGTTGTGAGTGGAATAAAAAATAAAAAATGCATATAAAAGATTATGTTAGAAAATATAAAAAGGGCTTATATAATAGGGGTGGGTGGCATAAGCATGTCTGCTATCGCTCGCTTTTTGCATGCAGAAGGAATAGAAGTCTTGGGCAGTGATATCACAAAAAACGCAGAGATTGAAGAATTAGAAAAAGACAATATTATAAAGTTTAAACTTAAATCTTCAAAAGAATTTGTCAAATGCTGTGATATAGTTATTTTTACATCCGCGATAAGTGAAAATAACAGCGATATACTTTATGCAAAAAAGCTTGGCAAGCCTATCTATTCAAGGGCAGAGATACTTGGGCAGCTTACACAAAACAAAAAAACTATTTCAATAGCAGGCACGCATGGCAAGACCACAACAACAGGGCTTATCTCGTCAGTGCTTTTGTCGTGCGGACTTAACCCCAACATTCATATTGGCGGAGTGCTAAAAAATACAAATTCAAATGTGCATATATCAAAAAGTGATTTATTTGTGACCGAAGCGTGCGAGTATAAAGATAGTTTTTTGTCTTTCAAAAATTATATCTCGGTTGTTCTCAATATAAAACCCGACCATTTGGATTATTTCAAAACAATAGAAAACGAGTTTTCTTCCTTTCAAAAATTTGTAGATAATACTGCCGAAGATGGCTATGTGATAGTCAATAACGATGACAAATTGTCGCAAGAGCTTAATATAAAATGCAATAAAATCACCTATGCTATTGAAAATGATGCTAATGTTAAAGCGCAGCATATCTTGATTTCAAAGGATGGGCATATCTCTTTTGACGTGTTTATTAAAGGTAGCAGACAGGGCAGAATAAAACTTTCTTGTCTAGGGCTTCACAATGTATACAACGCTCTTGCCTGCTGCGGCGTATGCTATGCACTAGGCGTTCCTTTTAACAAAATTCAAAAGGGTGTTCATTCCTTTAAGGGCATTGCACGCAGATTTGAAATTTTGCAAAAGAATAAAAAAAGGATGATAGTGCATGACTATGCCCATCATCCCGATGAAATAAAAGCAATTTTAAATTTGTGCCGATTTTTAAAGTATAAAAAGGTTGTTGCAATCTTTCAGCCGCACACCTATTCGCGAACACGCGACCTTTATCCGCAATTTCTAAGCTGTTTTAACGCAGCAGATGAAGTGTGGCTTTTGCCAATATATCCAGCACGAGAAAAACCGATAAAGGGTGTCAGCTCTTTTGCCTTAGCAAAAGATTTATCTAAAAACGGGGTTAAATCCCAATATTTTAACAGTTTTGAAAAGTGCGAGCAAGCAATAATCAACTATAAAGAAAAGGGTGTGCTGTTTGCCATCTTAGGCGCTGGCGATATTGTAGAACTTGCCTACTGCTTTAAGAAAGCCTAGTCTCTATCAATATTTTTATACATTCTCTTGCGTTTTACAGTGATGGAAATTGGAATTGAAACAATTATAATTATAGAGAGTATACAAATTGCCACTATGACAACCTTGCCTACAGGTGTGTTTGCAAAAGGTTTTCTTAAAAATCTAACGTCAATTTCAATATCTTCATCGATATTATTTACACTAAACTGATTATTGTTTGTATCGACCAAAACGTCATTTACATAAACTTCAACGTCGTAATTTTCAAAATCAGTGTTGACTGTAAACTGTCTATTTTCGCCATATTCAGCACTAGTTCTATCTTGCAGGCTTGTGACAGTTCCATTGCCTTCCACGTTTATTGATATATCAAATACGATTATTTCAAATTTCGCATATATTTCATGATTATTGCTGATACCTTGAAAAGTGTAGTTGTAATTTTTAAGGTCGTCTTGAAGATTTGAAATAAGGGCAACGTTATCTACAAAAACACTTTTAATTTTATAGCCGGTATTGGCGGAGATTTGGTATTTAATATTATCGCCATACTTATAAGTTGCAGTGCCAGCAGGGGAAATCTTTCCATTCTTGTCTGAAGATGCAGATATAGTATAGCTATTGATTTCATATTCAACATAGATTGAATGATTTTGAGTAATATTGTTAAATGTGTAACCATCTGTGCTAAATTTATCTAAATCGCTTTTGCCAAGTTCAACGCCATCAATTTCAACTTTTGTTAAATGATAGCCTTTATTTGCTGTGGCGGCGAAGAGCTGAGACGAGCCATAAGGCAAGTTGATATCTCCACTTGGTGAAAGAGTTCCATAACCATTTGTAGATGCTGATATGATAAAGGTATGTAAAGTAAATTCCACATAAATTTCATAATTTTCAGTGATATTCAGCGTAAAATAACCATTTTCAATGATTTTGTCAAGATTTTCGCTGACTACACTATTTCCATTTATGGTGATGGCTTGAAGATAAGCGCCTTGTCCTGCACTAAGAGTAAAGGTTGCATCTTGCCCATGAGTAAAGGTCAGATTTCCATCAGGACTAACACTTCCATATTCATTGACGCTGACACTTACAGAATAGCTATTTATTTCAAATTCCACGTAAATACTATGCGGTGCAGTGATATTTTCAAATAGATATCCACTTTCAATGGCAGCACTAAGCTTTTCATCTGACAAAGCTGCGCCGTCAACTTGGATTAAGCTTACATGATAGTCGTCAGAAGCACTAAATGTAAATAGTTTATCTTGTCCGTATTCAACAACAATTTCGCCACTAGGGGAGATGCTTCCATTTTCACTACAATTTGCTGTGATTATAAAGGTTTGAATTTCCCATTTAGCATAGACATACACGTCGCTTGCAGGCATAATGTCAAGTGTGAAAGGAGCAGTCAAATCTTGGTCTTGATACCAACCTAAGAAGTTGTAACCTGCCATAGTTGGAGCGGCAATAATATTGACCTTATCTCCACGATAATAGAATTGAGTTAATATATTTCCATCTGAAACAACATAGTAGATATGATAAATTGTTGTATCTTTAAGATAAATTGCGTTTCCGCTTTCATTTAAAATAAAGCTATAGCCTTCGCCTTGCAAGTTATCAGTGTCAATGACAGCAGAACTACTTAGGGTGAAGATAGGGTGACTTTCATCAAGATAAGCTTCATAATTATAAAAATCTACATATAAAACTAAACTTGAGTATAGACTATCATTGATATTTACACTAAAACTGCTTCTGCTGTTGTCGATATAGTAATTTGTAAACTGACAGCCACTTGAAATGTTAACGCAATTTAAAATGTCGCCACTTTCGCGGTCTGAGATAATCACATCATAGAAGCTTTCGTCTATTGCACGGTTGTTAAGAGATACACCACCATTAAGGTTTAAAGTATTTGTGAAGCTATCATAATTTGCATTATCAATAACATTGTATAAAATAATTGCCCTGCATTCATTGTTTCCAAATCCGCCACCTGTGATAGTTATATCACCATCATAATAAGACGCTATAAGATAAATAAAGCTGTTATTGATTATTGATGACGTGTTTATTGTAAGTTTGCCATTTGTTACGTCAAATAGATTTCCACTCGTCGCGGTGCAGTTTGAGATTGTGCCGCCACTTAAAGTAGTATTAGCTAGGTCAATAAGCCCGCCACTTCCTGTTTTATTTATATTCGTTATTGTTCCGCCTAGCATATTGAAGGTTGCGTTTCCGCTTTCTTGAATAAGACTTTCAAGTGTAAAGTTTTGAATCCTTGCATTTGATTGCATTTTTAGCAGCGCCCCATCTTCCAATAGGAATAGGGTGTCAAAGCTGTCACTTTGCCCATCAATCACAAGACTTGTTATGACTAAGCCTTGATAGGTAGCTTCGGTTGAGCCAAGTGTGAGTGTTTTACTTATTGTTATAAGCGAAACGTTTTCCAAAGCACTCGTCATAAAAATTGACGCGTTATTTGTTGCAATAATAGAAATATCATAAGAAATCACAAGCGGTTCTGTCAGATAACAGTCAGCTGTCAAGACAATAACTGTCCCGTCAGAGCTTGCATCCACTGCGTCATTAAGTGACTGGTAGTATTGCCAAGAAGTGCCATCGTAGATTTGTGCCACATTATTTTGCACAAGCATGCTTGTTGTCACCGTGCAAATGCTTGAGTATATACTTTTTCCGCCCCAAGCACTGATATAAACAAAGTATTTCTTTTCGCCAATGTTGCTAGTATCTATTCTCATGGAAGAGCTCGTCTCGCCTGCAATAGCAACGCCATTTGTTATTGTATCTTCAGTTTGATACCATTGATAAGAGAGAATAAATCCTGCTGCGGTAATTGATAGACGTTCATTTGTATATTGCGTAACACTTTTTGTAGATGGAAGGTCGGAAATTATTTCAAGCTCATCAAGTGCAACAAAGATATTTCCATAATCATCACAATACTCTTCTGCACTGCTATCTTTATAGCCATATACGGTGATACCGCTATCTATTGCACGTCCATAGACGGTGGTTAGCGTTAGACCGATATAAACTGATTTGACCTGAGAATTTGCGAAGTTGTTTGCTCCCATAAGCTCAATGTTTGGCAGATAGACTTCAGTTAGAGCAGTGCAGCCGTCAAAGATATGTCCGTTCATATCATAATTTATATATCTCGGTGCAATTTGAGTGACACTATCAAGATTTATTGAACTTAAAGAAGTGCAGTTTTCAAAGGCATAACCACCAATGAAATATACGTTTTCAAATGTGACTTCAGTCAAGTTTTCACAATTTGAGAAACAATAAGAATTGATTATTTGACAGCTGTCTGGAATAACAACGGTTTCAATTATATTGTCATAGAAGAGATAGTCGCCAAGTTCTTCCACACTTCTGCCGTCAATCACGTCAGGAATAACAAGATTTTTAAAATGCCCGGTATATTCAATTACAACATTATTTGAGTCTATAACAAAGAAGTTGCTAACGTCATCATTTGGATTGAAAAGCTCCACAGTGTAGACAATAGAACTTGCCACTGTGCTTCCATTTACTATTTTCAGTGCAATAAATTTGTATATAACAGAGTTTGTAACGTTAAGCGGTGATAGATATTCATAAGAATTTTTGTCAGGTGTTGTTCCGTCAGTTGTATAGAAAATTCGATAGCCACTGTCACTTGACGAAACATTAAGTGTCAAACGACTTGTAAATTCGGTGTAAGTTTCCGTGCTGACAACATTGCCACTACCGTCTTTAAACGATAAAACATCTTGATTATTTTGAACATTGAAATATTTTAAATCTAGCATTCCATAGCCATAGAATATATCCTTGCCGGGCTCGCCCAAATCAGTGGTGTTTTGATAGAGCCTTGCTTCAATCTCATCTGCCGTATATGTATGGCTGCTTCCATTCCAATACTGCAAATCGCAACAAAGCAGTGCAACGGCGGCACTCACATGCGGAGCTGCCATAGATGTTCCGCTCATAGATGCGTATCGATTAGACTGCGAATTATAATAGAAATAAGCTGAGATAATACTTGAGCCAGGCGCCGCAATATCCACACTCTGCCCAAAATTTGAATAGCTTTCGTCAAAACTATAGCTATCTCCATCTCTTTTTAGGGCAGATACTGTGATAACGTTATCGCTATTTGCTGGCATATAATTTGCAGTATCAAGTTTATCATTCCCGGCAGAAACAACAGATAAAATATCTTGCTCCCTTAGGGTTTCAAACCAACTGTCAAGTTGCGACAGGGTGGAGGTATCACTCACGCCACCTAAACTTAAGTTAATACAGCAGATATTGTAAGAGCTATAAACCGCTTGTATTCTTTCAAAAGCAAGCAAAACTTGACTAAAAGTTCCACTGCCACTAGAATTTAAAACTTTTATAGGAAGAATTTTAACATTGTCAGGGGTGGAAGAAGTTATAATCCCAGAGACATGCGAGCCATGCCCTTGATCGTCTTCAAAACTATATCCGCTATATGTATTTGTAGTTTGATAATAACTATATCCAACAAGTCGTCCTCTATTTGATAAAATCCTGTCTTGCAACATTTCATGCGATGTATTTATACCTGTATCAAGCACGGCAACCACAACTTCTTCATCTGTGCCAAAGCTGCTTAAATAGTCGTTTATTCCGCCAGCATTGATTGCACCGTAGCCCCAATTTAGATGATTTGAATAATCATATTCATTGTCGGAATAGTCATTTGCAGAGATAATTTGGTCAACAATCACTAAAATGTCATCATTTTGAGATAATTTTGAGTAAGCATATTCTGTTTGCTCTTCGCTTGCAAAGCATAAGAACGATATATCTTTGTATCCGTCAACAACCTTGTTTGCACCATACGTGCTATCAAGTTTGCCAACAGTGATAAGACGTTTAAGATAAAAGGTTGAATATTCGCTATTATTTGCACCATTGAAGCTCTTGCTGTTTAAATTTTCATCATCTATTGTATCATTTAAAGCCACCGCCGCTTTTTCAAATTCATAGAAGTCTTCCACCGAGTATTGGTGAGAACTGTTAAAGCTGCCATTAAGTGAAAACACGGCAAGTATAAGACAAGCTAGGCACAATAAAACTATGAAAAATCTATATGTATTTTGTTTAACCATAATATCTCCCTTTGGCTTTTGTAATTATTATAATTATATTATTTCTATTTAATTTAATAAATATTAAATTAAAATCATATTCAATAGTATTCTATCATAATTTTCAAAAAATGTAAATGATATTAGAATAAAAGTCTAAAAATATATTTTTAAATTTTTTTATAATCATTTTGTAAAATATTGCAAATCTTTTATAATAAATCTATAAAAACATTAAATGTTTTTTTAATAAAAGGGGATAATATGGATAAAAAATATCAAGCACTCTTCACAAGTTGGAAGATAGGCAATGTAGAAATTAAAAACAGGATTGTTCTATGCCCAATGGGCGGAACGTCACTCTTTGGATGGATGGAACCTCACCATTTTGACCAAGACGCAGCCGACTTTTTTATGGACGTTGCAAAAAACAATGTTGGGCTTATTATTCCGGGCATAGCACCGCTTAAAAATCTGATAGGCGGGCAGTGGCTATATAAAAGCAAAAAGTCATTCAAAAAACTTAAGCCATATATGGAAGAAATCCACAAAACAGGTGCTAAACTCTTCATTCAGCTCACAGCAGGTTTTGGACGCTCTTTCTCAATACCAAACGCAATGGTGCCTATGCTTAAGCATAAGGTTTTAAACGCACTTGTAAAACCAATATTCGACGTGCGATATCTCTGTGCATCACCAAGCAAGCTCCCATCACGTTGGGCAGAAGGCGTGCTTACAAGGGCTGTAACAAAGAAGGAAATTGAGAAGATGATAGACGCCTTTGCAAAGACTGCAAAACTATGTAAAGAAGCAGGTGTAGACGGCGTGGAAGTTCACGCTGTGCATGAAGGCTATCTACTTGACCAATTTACAACAAAGTATACAAACTTTAGAACAGATGAGTATGGCGGAAGCTTTGAAAACCGCTATAGATTTGCAGTGGAAGTTGTCAAGGCTATCAAAGCTGCGTGCGGGCAAGATTATCCTGTGTCATTAAGATATTCTGCGGTAAGCAAAACAAAGGGCTTCTGTCAGGGGGCAATTCCGGGCGAAGAATACACCGAAGTCGGAAGAGATATGGAAGAAAGCTTGAAAGCCGCAAAATATCTCCAAGATGCAGGCTATGACATGTTTGATTCAGATAATGGAACGTATGATGCTTGGTATTGGGCTCATCCACCAGAATATATGCCACAAAACTGCAATCTAAAGGATGTCAGCGAAGTAAAAAAAGTGCTTGATATTCCTGTTGTCTGTGCTGGAAGAATGGAGCCTGATGTGGCTGCAAAGGCTATAGAAAATGGCGAAATAGATGCAATGGGCGTTGCAAGACAATTCCTTGCAGATCACGCATGGGTGACAAAATTAAAAGAAGAGCGTCTTGAAGATATCATGCCATGTATTTGCTGCCATAACGGCTGTTTCCCAATATCTCACTATAAGGGCGTGGCAAATGCGGGCGCACTCAGCGACACAAAACACATGTCGCGTTGTGCAATAAATCCACTTACAATGCAAAATCATAAATATGATATTGTTCCTGCAAAGAAACAAAAGACAGTTGCTGTCATCGGTGGCGGCGTTGGCGGTATGGAAACAGCACGTATTGCAACTCTTCGTGGGCATAAGGTCACAATATACGAAAAAACTGACCGCTTGGGCGGGGTGTTTATCGCAGCATCAGCACCATCATTTAAAGAAAAAGATAGACAGCTTATTGATTGGTATCGCAGACAGATAGAAAAACTTAATATCGACGTTAAATATAACACTGAAATTAAGGATTTATCTTCTCTTAAAGCTGACGAGATAGTGATTGCAACGGGTGCAAAACCTAAAACTCTGCCTTTGAAGGGTGGCGAAAACTGCATTGAAGCTTGCGAGTATCTCTATGGCAGGGAAGTGGGCGAAAATGTTGTAATCATCGGCGGCGGACTTAGCGGCTGTGAGATTGCCTACGACCTTTTCTTGAAAGGCAAAAAGCCTGTTATAGTTGAAGCAAAGAATGACCTTATGGTTTCAAATTCTCTTTGCCTTGCAAACTCATCATATCTTCGTGACTATTTTGTATACAAGAAAGTTCCTGTTTATCTTGAAAGCAAAGTGCTTGAAATTGCAGGTGATAAGGTTTTAATTCAAGATAAAGACGGCAAAAATATTGAGCTTAAGGCAGACAGCGTCATCTCTGCCATTGGCTATAACCCTTCACCGATTGCAAAGCCATCAAAGCATGTTCATATCGTTGGCGACGCACTTAGCGTTGGAAACTTGCGAACAGTTGTATGGCGTGCATGGGAAGTTGCCGAAAAAATTTAATTAAATTAGTTTAAAAAATAAAAAAATATATATAATAAACTTAAAAGATAAAAGGAAAAATACAAATGAATCCACAAATTTTTGGTTGGCAGCATTTAACATATCTTGCAGCCTTCATTGTCTTAATGGTTGCTAGCCTAATACTAATAAAAATTTATGCAAAAAGCGAAAAGGCAAAGTTTATCATAGTAAAAGTTGTGGCGGCTTTGCTTCTTATCTTTATCGTATGGAATAGAATTGCTATAGCAGTAAATCATAATAACTGGCATCTGTTGATCCCAGACTCATTCTGCGGCATGAGCAGTTTGGTTCTTTCTCTTGCCTGTCTTATTGGAAAGAAAAACAACAATGTTCTGCATTTTGTTTTCTACGTTGCGATCGTTGGCGGATTTTTAACAATGATTTATCCTGATTTTATAGATCAAAATCCATCATTTTTCTATTCAAATACTATTTCAGGATTTTTGCACCATTCATTTGCTTTATATCTATGCGTGCTTCTTCTTGTTGTTGGCTATTTTACGCCGAACTATAAAAAGTGGGGTAACTTAGTTATTGGCTTTATGGCATATATAACTTTTGGAACTTTTCTAATTTCTGTTTTTGATTATAGTGATGCTTTCTATATCAACAATCCAATTTTGTCAGGCACACCACTTACCGTATGGCTGATAGCAGTAATTTTTGCAGTGATATACGTTTTGTTCTTCGTTGTTTATGAACTTATAAAAAGAAAATTGGCATCTAAGAAAGCAGAAAATGGCGGAATTAAAAACGCTAATAAACAAGCAGTGGCAGAAATTGACAATAAAAATACTGAAACAAAAGTTAATAATGAAAATAAATAACAAAAAAATTATTAATAAAAAATCTCCATATTCAGACCAAGGCTGGCAATATCAAATGAAAGAATATCAGAGAATATTAAAAGAAAACAATATTACTCAAAGTATGTCAAGAAAAGGCAACTGCTTAGATAATAGCGTGATGGAGAATTTCTTTGGTAGACTAAAAACAGAGATGTTCTATGGAGAAAGATTTGAAAGTGTTAACACTTTCATTGACAAACTAAGAGAATATATATATTATTACAATAACGAAAGAATAATACTTAAATTAAAAATGAGTC
>ERZ1090861.632-NODE-632-length-20788-cov-11.854917_pt1 | contig 20788 bp, 18 predicted proteins | sample MGYA00478482_ERZ1090861 | MGnify/ENA primary metagenome ERZ1090861 (study PRJEB33644, sample SAMEA5815744) | chicken gut metagenome | biome: Chicken; feature: Gastrointestinal Tract; material: Caecum | place: Ireland | collected 2019-01-01 | study: A study of the... | reverse complement strand
AATGGAGTATACGGGATTCGAACCCGTGGCCTCAACAATGCGAATGTTGCGCGCTCCCAACTGCGCTAATACCCCATGGGAAACTGCCCTATACAGCCTGACAGCTGTACAGGGCAGTTTCTTTTTTTATAAGAAAGAGATTTGACAAATGAATAGTTACTCTTCTTCTGTTTTTGCTCTTGCGGCAATTTCTTTTTCCTGAATATCGGAAGGCGCCTGCTCATAACGGGCAAATTCATAGGAAAAGTTTCCGCTTCCTCCGGTCATGGAGCGAAGGTCTGTGGAATATCCATAGATAGAAAGCATAGGAACATCTGCCTCAATAACTGTGTTTCCTTTGTGTTCTGTGTCCGGGTTCATTCCCAGCACACGGCCTCTTCTCTTATTCAGATCTCCCATAACGTCTCCTGTAAATTTATCAGGAACGCTGACTTTCATGGAAACAATAGGCTCCAGAAGAACCGGTGAAGCATCCATAAATCCTTTCTTGAATGCCTGGATAGCTGCGGTCTTAAATGCCATCTCAGAAGAGTCCACCGGATGATAGGACCCATCATAGAGAGTAGCCTTCACTCCCACTACAGGATAAGAAGCCAGAGGACCTTTAGCTACAGATTCCTGGACACCTTTTTCAACAGCCGGGAAGTAGTTCTTGGGAACTGCACCTCCTACAACCGTCTGCTCAAAAATGTAAGGTATCTCCAGATCGCCGGAAGGCTCAAAAATCATCTTAACATGACCATACTGGCCGTGACCGCCGGACTGTTTCTTGTATTTTGCCTCTACGTCTGCTTTCTTACGAATGGTTTCTTTAAACGGAACTTTTGGCTCAGAAAGAACGATGTCTACTTTGTAGCGTTCTTTTAACTTACTTACTACAATATCCAGATGCTGTTCGCCAATTCCGTAAAGAAGAGTCTGACGGTTCTGAGAGTCATTTACAACTTTCAAAGTCAGATCTTCCTGCATCATTCTGTTCAGCGCCTGGGATACTTTATCCTCATCTCCTTTATTTACTGTCTTATATCTCTTGTAGGTGTAAGGAGTGGAAATCTCGGTCTTTCCATAGAGTACCGGCGTATTCTTGGTAGCCAGTGTATCTCCTGTAGTAACCGTATTCAGCTTTGCGATAGCGCCGATATCTCCTGCATGGAGTTCCGGAACTTCTATAGGTTTTGATCCCTCCAGTACATAAAGCTTATTCAACTTTTCTTCTGTCTCTTTGCTGGTATTGTAAAGAACATCATCGCCCTTGATAACACCGGAGCATACCTTCACCAGAGAATACTTTCCAAGGAACGGATCCACGATAGTCTTGAATACATAAGCGGATTTTGCTTTGGTAAAATCATAGTCAGCCTGGAAGATCTCATTGGTCTTGGTATTAATACCCTTGCAGGATCTCTGATCCGGACTTGGGAAATATCCGCAGATATCGTCCAGCAGATTTGCCACTCCCTGGATATTAATGGTGGAGCCCATACATACAGGGATAATACTGCCGTCTGAAATATTCATTTTCAGTGCTGCAGAAACCTCCGCCACAGAAAATTCTTCTCCTGCAAAATAACGGTCCATAAACTCTTCGCTGAGTTCTGCCACGGATTCCATCAGAATCTCGTGATATTTTTCCAGATATTCTTTCAGATAATCCGGTACCGGGCATTCCTTCTTCTTACCTCTGTCAATATATTTTCTTCCGGCCTGTTTTACGATATTGACATATCCCACGAACTTTCCGTCTTCACGGATAGGCATATGGATGGGAGCGATTTTCTTTCCGTACATTTCTGTAAGATCTTCTACAACCTGACGATAGCTGACGTCGTCAATATCCATCTCCGTAACAAAGAACATCCTGGGAAGTTTATATTTTTCGCAAAGTTCCCAGGCCTTCTGTGTACCTACCTGGATGCCGTCCTTGCCGGATACTACGATGATGGCCGCATCTGCTGCGGATACCGCTTCTTCCACTTCCCCCACAAAGTCGAAATAGCCCGGTGTATCCAATACATTGATTTTTACTTTCCCCCATACGATAGGCACAAGTGATGTAGAAATTGAAAATTTTCTCTTTATCTCCTCTTTATCATAGTCGCTCACGGTGTTTCCATCTGTCACTTTACCCAAGCGACTTGTAATTCCCGATAAATAAGCCATAGCTTCTACCAGACTCGTCTTACCGGCACCGCCATGGCCGAGCAGGACCACATTTCTAATTCTGTCGGTTCTAAATACGTCCATATGTAATACCTCCCAAACTTGATATGTGTATATTCTACTAAAAATTTCTTAAAAATTCAAGTATTTCAATCAAAATATACAAGATTTTTATCTTCAATTTCTGTTTTCCCGGAAAAAATGCCTTATCCATATGAAAACTCCCCTAGACAGTCCGATTTATGTGTGTATTTTATGCTTTAAAGCACTAAACTGTTGACATTTTTCTACACCTATCATAAAATTAATATATTGTTTTACAGAGACTTAAGTCCTTAGGCATAAGGCGAATTTTCCATGGCGTGCTGCCGGCGAAAATATAGAAATACAGGAATAAAGAAGGAGCATATGTAAATGGAAACCACTACCATAGGTTTTATCGGATTGGGGCTGATCGGAGGCTCCATTGCAAAAGCAATCCGTAAATTTCACCCGGATTACCAGATCCTGGCTTACAATCGGACAAAAGAGGTGCTGGAGGATGCAGTTTTTGACGGCATTGTTGATATCCCCTGTACAGAACGGGATACCAGGTTTGCCCTCTGTGACTATATCTTTTTGTGTGCTACAGTTGATTATAATCTGGAATGCCTTCCCTGGCTGAAAGAAACCATGAGATCCAGCTGTATCCTCACCGACGTGGGAAGCGTCAAAGGTGAGATCCACCGGCAGGTCACCGCCCTGGGTATGGCTGCCAGCTTTATCGGCGGTCATCCCATGGCCGGCAGCGAGAAAACCGGATATGAATATTCTACAGATCACCTGATCGAAAACGCTTATTATCTTCTCACCCCTTCAGAGGAAGCCGGCCTGGATAAGATCAGTGCCTACACAGAACTGGTTTCTTCCATCGGTGCTCTGCCTATGATCCTTTCCTGGGATGAGCATGACTTTATTACTGCTTCCGTCAGCCACCTGCCTCATATTGTGGCAGCCTCCCTGGTCAATGTTGTGAAAAAACTGGATTCTCCTCAGGAGCATATGAAGACCATTGCCGCAGGAGGGTTTAAAGACATTACCAGAATTGCATCTTCTTCTCCCCATATGTGGGAACAGATCTGTCTGGAAAATCCGGAGTATATTTCCAAAGTGCTGGATGAATATATCCGTCAGATCGTACAGGCCAAATATCTGGTAGACCAGAAAGACGGCCAGGGACTCTATGAAATGTTCGCTCAGTCCCGGGATTACCGGAACTCTTTCAGCGATGCTCCCAGCGGCCCTCTGAAAAAAGCCTTCATCTTATACTGTGATGTAGTAGATGAAACGGGAGCTATTGCCACCATTGCCACTATTCTTTCTATGAATAACATAAGTATCAAAAATATCGGCATTGTTCACAACCGGGAGTTTGAAGACGGGGTTCTCCGGATTGAATTTTATGACGAAGAAGCCCAGAAGCTTGCCGCAGAGCAGCTTAAGAAGCGCAACTATATTATTTACGAGAGGTAGGAAAAGCTATGAAATTCAGAAGATCAACTCCCCTGAAGGGAGAAATCACGGTTCCGGGAGACAAATCCATTTCCCACCGCAGCGTTATGCTGGGCGCCATTTCAAAAGGCACCACCAGTATCACCAATTTTCTGGAAGGAGCAGACTGTCTCTCTACTATAGACTGTTTCCGGAAAATGGGGATCGAAGTTGAGCGAAAACCGGAAGAAATCCTTATCCACGGAAAAGGCCTTCACGGGCTTCTGTCTCCTTCCGATACCCTGGATGTAGGAAACAGCGGCACCACGGTACGGCTGTTAAGCGGTCTCCTGGCCGGCCAGACCTTCCAGAGCACCCTTACCGGAGATGACTCTATTCAGAAGCGTCCTATGAAACGGATTATCACCCCCCTTACCGCTATGAGGGGAGAGATCAAAAGTATCCGGGACAATGACTGTGTTCCTCTTCAGATTCAGGGCCGCCCTCTGAAAGGAATCCATTATGATTCTCCCGTAAGTTCCGCTCAGGTGAAATCCTGTGTCCTTCTGGCAGGTCTTTATGCCGACGGACCTACCAGCATAACAGAGCCTTATGTTTCCAGAAATCATTCAGAATTAATGCTCCGTTCTTTTGGCGCCAGTGTGACCAGTAAGGACACCACCGTTACCATCGAACCGGAACCGGAACTTACCGGTCAGAAAGTAATCGTGCCGGGAGACATCTCCTCTGCCGCCTATTTTATAGCCGCAGGGCTGCTGGTTCCTGGTTCTGAAATCCTGATCAAAAATGTAGGCACAAATCCTACCAGAGACGGAATCCTCCGGGTATGCCGGCAGATGGGGGCTGATATCCAGCTTCTGGACCAGAAAGAACACTGCCAGGAACCTGCTGCAGATATCCTGGTAAGATACAGTTCATTGAAAGGAACCGAGATCCACGGAGAACTGATCCCCACTCTCATCGATGAACTGCCTGTAATAGCAGTCATGGCCGCTTTTGCAGAAGGCACTACAGTTATCCGGGACGCCCAGGAATTAAAAGTAAAAGAGTCCAACCGTCTGGATATTATGGTCCACCATCTTCAGGCCATGGGGGCAGACGTAACCCCCACAGAAGACGGCATGATCATCCGGGGCGGTACTCCTCTTCACGGTGCCACACTGGACAGTCATCTGGATCACAGGATCGCCATGTCCTTTGCTGTAGCAAGTCTGGCCGCCCAGGGAGAAACGGAGATCACCCGGGCAGATTGTGTAAATATTTCATATCCCAGATTTTATGAAGACCTTCAAAGTCTTCAACATTAAAAATCGTCCATAATAAAAAAGAGGACTGCTGTCCCCGGTAAAGGCATCACGGAATTTTCCGGATCTTTCCTGTTACAGCAGCCCTCTTTTTTTCAATTCTTTTTCCACCGTTGGATATCTGCGGATATCTGTATGGGGGATGGCCTCCGCCGCCGCCATGAGATGAAGAAAATTATCTACAGCTCCAAACTGGATATAAGTCATCTTATCCAGGATTTTCTCCACCTCTTCCTTGATCTCTTTATGAAGAAGCATTTTTCTGGCACCTGCCAGCGAACTGTTTCCCGGAAGAGTGATCTTGTCTCTTGGCATATCCGGATACAGCCCCACAGTGACTCCTGCCTCCTTGGAAATATGGGTTCCGAAGGCTCCTGCCACATAAAAGCGGCCGATATCCGTCATTTCCAGCCCCACTTCCCCCATCATATATTCTACCATAGTCCCGGCAGCGGCTTTTGTCTTCAGGAACTCTTCAATATCCTTCTGGAAGAAAAAGAGGCCGGGGGCATATTCTGCTGCCAGCGCTCCGTCCACCTCCCGGATTTTTTCAGAAGCTTCCTCCACATAACGTCCTCTTACATCGATCCAGCCGTTGAGAAACATTTCTGCCAACAGATCCACTATACCGGAACCGCAGATTCCTTCCGCCGCTGTCTCACCGATCACATGGATCTCTACCTGGCCATTTTCTATATGAACCCGGTCTACAGCACCAGGCTCCGCCCGCATACCGGTTTTTACTACGCCGCCTTCCAGAGCCGGTCCCGCAGCCCCTGCACCGGCTACCAGAAAGTCTTTATTTCCAATAACCAGCTCTCCGTTGGTCCCGATATCCAGGAAGACAGAAATCTCCTCCTGTTTGTATATCTCCGTTTCTACTATACCGCTTAAAATATCTCCTCCCAGATAGTTGGCCTGTCCGGGATAACAGTATACATATCCTTTCAAAGGGAATCCCAGATCTTTAGCTCTGTAACAGTCCGGCTTCAGGGTGCGCACCGCATAAGGAGAAGAAAACACACAGAAAGCGTCCAGTCCATAGAGGAAATGGGTCATTGTGGTATTTCCCGCTATGACCATAGAAGCACACTGTTCTCCTGAAATTCCTGTGTCCTGCTCCATTTTTTTAAACAGTTCCAGAAAGCTGTCTACTGTGGCTTTTCTGATTTCTTCCAGCTTTAGAGGATTGTCTTTCCCATAAAAGATCCTTGTAAGAATATCCTGTCCATAGTCGATCTGATGGTTAAACACCGACTTCTGCCAGAGGACCTTTCCCGTATTCATGTCTACCAGCTCTCCGGCTAAAGTCGTACTCCCCAGGTCTGCACAGAACCCATAATGTTCTCCTGTGGTATCTCCCGGCTCTATATCTGCCAGTTCCCAGCATTTTCCATTCCATACAAGGAGCACCGTAATCTTCCATTCAGACTGGAAGCAGAGAGGATAGAACTTCTGCAGAACCCGGAGACTGCAGCCGGCTTCACCATATTCTTCTCTTAAAGCTCTCAGGATCCGCTCCTGATCGGAGACATTATCCTCCAGACTTGGAGGTGTCAGCTCCAGATAGATTTTCCGGCTCCAGCCTTCCGTCCTATTTTCTGTTTCCATGGTCTTCTCCTTTTCTGCCTTTTATCTTTTCTGATCTTTCCAATATGTATGCTGTGTATGCCGTGAAATCCTGCTTGCTGCTTTTTCGATAACTACATAAATTTCAGATTTATCAGACGGAATACCTGTTCCGCTGTATCGGCCAGGTTCTGCCCTGCTGTCTCCGGATCCATAGCCTCTTCTAAAGTAGAAATACCCCGGATAACCGGGAAGAAAGCATCGATTCCTTTTTCATTGCACTTTACCGCATCTCTGGTCACACTTCCTGCAAAGGCAACCACTGTCTTTCCATATTTCTTTGCCAGACCGGCAACTCCTACTGGAGCTTTTCCCATAGCAGTCTGACCATCCAGCCGTCCTTCCCCGGTAACCACCACATCTGCCTCTTTTACATAATCCTCCAGTCTGGTTTCCTCCAGAATGATCTGGATCCCGGACTCCAGCACACTGTTGGTAAAAGTCAGAAAAGCAAAGCCCAGACCCCCTGCCGCTCCGGTTCCAGGAGTTTCCGGATCCGCTTTGGAAAAAGTCTCAGCCGCCAGTTTTGCATAGGCCCCCAGCCATTTATCCATCTTATCGATCATTTCTGCATCTGCACCTTTTTGGGGACCGTAAATGGCACTGCTGCCCTGAGGTCCGCACAGGGGATTTACCACGTCACAGGCCACACGGAATTCACATTCCCTCAGCTCGGGAAGAACCTTTTCATCTCTGATAGATTTAAGATATTCCAATCCTCTGGCCCCCAGAGGCACTTCCTTGCCTTCCTGATCCAGAAACTCATAACCCAATGCCTGAAGCATGCCGACGCCTCCGTCATTTGTAGCACTTCCTCCGATTCCTACCAGAAACCGTCTGCAGCCTTTTTCAATAGCGTCCTTTATCATTTCTCCTACTCCGTAGGTGGTTGTATAAAGTGGATTTCTCATCTGGTCGGGAACCAGGGTGATTCCTGCTGCCGCAGACATCTCGATTACTGCTGTGTTTTCTCCTACGATTCCATACTCAGCCTCCACCGGATTTCCCAGTGGACCGGTAACCGTCACTTTACATATACGCCCTCCCATTCCCTGGACCAAAGCTTCTACAGTTCCTTCTCCCCCGTCTGCCAGAGGTCTGATCTCCACCTGTGCCTGAGGATTGCTCTTTAATATTCCCCTTTTTGCTGCCTCCCCTGCTTCCAGAGAAGACAGGCTTCCTTTAAATGAATCAATTGCGATCACTACTTTCATACCTTTACTCCTTACCTGGCATTGTTTTTTCCAATCTCTTTGATTATAAAACGATTATATTTAAACTTCAATCTTTTAGTTAACAAAAAACTGCTGTATATTTCAAGTAACAACCTTGCAACAAATGTACAGCAGTTTTTTATAATTATATAATCTTTTTATCGTTATAGATAACATTACCCAGAATGTGATCTTTCCTTTGCATATTCGCATTTACAGGTTCCGCAATATAACCTTTGCAGCCTTTTGCCTCAAAAGATATTTTTTTAGCTTTACCCTCTATAATACGATCGCAAACCTGTATCACTTCTTCTAACATCTCTTTTGGCGCTTCTCCTATAGAATGAGAAAACAGTATCTTATCCCATTCCTCACTCCTGAAGTTCAAATGAATTATGCTTTTCTGAAATTCGCTAACAGTAAGAGCATCATTAAAAAAAAGATACGTTATATGATGACATGCATCACCGGTTATCAATAATCTTTCCTCTTGAATCGAAACACAATAACTTTCTACCGTATGGCCTGGACAGAGAATCACCTCCGCATGAATATTCCCCAGATCAAAAACCATACCGTCATGAAGCCATAAGAAAGAAGGTATATCCGCAGGTGACATGTCTAAATAGTTAATATCTATACCCAACTCTTGTAATTCGTGTAATACTATCTCTGGTTTATAGCCTAAGAACTGAGATTCCACTTCCTTCTGTCCAATATATATTTCTGGAAATCTGCTGCTTCCACCTATATGATCATAATGGCCATGTGTAGCCATGACCACAACAGGCAGTTGTGTCAAACCCGCTATATATTCTTTAATATTTCCTGCGCCACATCCTGTATCAACAAGAAGTGCCTGTTTCTCTCCGGTAATAAGATACATGTACTCATTTAAAAGCCCTTTAATTCTTATTACATGCCCCGAGACCTTGTTCGATAAAAAATATTGTTTCATTTCTTCCTTTCTATTATTTTTCAGGAAATAATGTCACCTTCTTAGTCTATAACTTGTCCATTGGGAAAATTTTCGGGGTTTTCTACAATTTCTATAATTTTTGCAACGATTTTGTCCGTATTATTCTCTGGTGTTAATGTATCTCTTTCTGTGTTTTCTATACATACACAAAATAAATACATCCCCTTTTCCCGATACTCATTAAAATAATTTTTTGAGGCAAGGATAACCGCTGCATTTGCCATCCCATATCCATAGCATTCTCGCTCTGTACTTTTATATTCTACTATAGCATTAATAAATACAGTTCCTTTTGAAACAAGTGGGGCAGACTGCTGAAAAATCCGTAAGATTCCCAAAGCATTTGCATTGTATATAGTAATACATTGTTTCATATCTGCTAAGCCCAGACTGTCTGTTTCTTTTTCTTCACTAGGCAGGTTGTACAGCACATCAATTTTATCAGTATGCCTACCAATAAACTGAAATGTTTCTCTCACACTTTTCGTATCGCCTGTGTCGCATCTGCATAAATGTATATGATCTGGGTTGTCCGAAGCAAGTTGCATAAATTCTATGCCTATATACTTTATACATATCCATACCTCATCCTGTTTTTTTAGATGCATTTTTGCTAAAAATAACCCTATTTCCTGATTGCCGCCTGTTATCACAATCTGACCCATTTTAGCTCCTATAATAATATGTACTGTTATTATGTATATGCTCTCTCATCAATCTCTTTGCTTCATCCCTATCTCTTTTCTCCATTGCATCAAGGATTAACCTGTGATATCTTAACGCAGGCTTACACCCCATTTTATTTATCACATCCTTCATAGAGATTTTAAGAACTTGTCTGAGAATATTATTAGTTTGATATAGCAGCGGATTCTTACTGAACTGGCTGATTTTCAAATGAAAATCAAGATCAAGTTTTGCAAACTCTTTATAATCTTTTCTTTCGGAACTCGATTTCATATCATTTATTATAGCTTCAAGCTGGCACAATTCATTTTCATCAGCCCGTTCAGCTGCCAGACCCGCTGCCTCAGTATCAATAATCTCTCTGAATTCGAACACCTGGAGATTACTAATGTTATCAAGGTACAAAAAGGGAATCAATGCATTCATATTCTCGCTCACCTCTATCTTTCTAACAAAAGAACCTTCTCCTAATCTGGTTTCAATAAGTCCTAAAACAGAGAGTTTATGAAGTGCTTCCCGTACAGTAATCCTACTTACATGAAACAGCTTTGCCATCTCATTTTCCGAAGGAAGTTTATCTCCCTGCTTCCATTTGCCTTCTATCAGTAAATCCCTCAGCTGCTCAAAAACCTTATCTCCAACATTGACTTTTTCAATCGGTTTAATCTCCATAACTTTTGACTCCACAAATATTCTTACATATCTTATAATAAAAATATTACTCGAATTTCTTGCTTTGTCAATAAACCTTCCCACGTTGCAGATAATGTCGAAGTTAAAACTATTTTATTTCTTCTCCTGTGATCTTTTCATAGTATTTTGCAATAGCGCTGTGGTCCCACTGTCCCATGCCTTCATAATGTAAATTCTGAAGTATTTCCATTACAAGAGCTGTCAGTGGAAGAGGAGAACCTACCTCATGTCCCGTCTGCAGTGCATTATTTAAATCTTTGATATGAAGATCGACTTTAAATCCCGGTTTAAAGTTTCTATCAATGATCATTGGAACCTTCGCATTCATAACTGTAGAACCAGCCAGCCCGCCGCGAATCGCATCGAATACTTTTTTAGGATCTACTCCCGCTCTTGTACTGAGCATAAAAGCTTCTGATACAGCTGCTATATTAAGTGCAACAATAACCTGATTTGCCAGTTTCGTAGTATTTCCAGCACCAATATCACCACAGTGAACTGCGCTTCCACCCATAGTCATCAATATATCATACACTTCCGTAAATACCTCTTCATCGCCGCCAACCATAATAGACATGGTTCCATCGATTGCTTTTGGCTCACCTCCGGAAACCGGCGCATCAATCATTTTGACGCCTTTCTTTGCGCATTCTTCATAAATTTCTTTAGAAGCTAACGGAGCAATCGAACTCATATCAATAAGGATAGTTCCCGGCCTTGCACCTTCCAAAATACCGTTTTCTCCAAGTACTACTGTTTTTACATGGGGAGAATTCGGAAGCATCGTAATAATATAACTGCACTGCTGGGCAACATCTTTTGAAGATTTTCCTTCCAGAGCGCCTTCCTTAACCATCATATCCACATTTTCTTTAATAACGTCATAGACAAGTACTTCATGCCCTGCTTTCATTAAATTTCTTACCATGGGTTTTCCCATAATTCCTAATCCAATAAATCCGATTTTCATAATTTTCACTCCTCGTATAATTAAGTTTGTAAGCATAAAGCGGCTTACAGACTTATTCTTTTTTTGATTAGACAGAAGGATAATTCTAAACATCCTTACAGAAGAGTCTTCTTCATAAATGCTGCTTCATCCTTTCTCTGTCTATTGGTTAATAAGTTACTTTATAGTTAATGCTCTTAACACAAGGTTTAGGGTGGCGTAGTGATCTGGGATAAACCATGATTACTCTTCTTCATTTTTTATTGAAAGGTTCTCCAATGGCTTACCAGACACCGTATGCACCTCACAGAATGTATTGTAAGAGTAAAGACTTACATGCTTAATTCCCGGGATCAGTAAGGTTTATTCAGCAGGTATCTTAGCTGAAATGGGGTCTGTTAAAGCCTTTCACAATACCAACGCTCTCGCAAAATACTGTGGTATCGTTTAGAACGATACCGACTCTGGAGCCTTCGTAGCCGAAGCCGAACACATGATCATGGCTGGCAACAGATATCTGCGTTATTACATCATAGAAGCTACTGGTAATGTTATAAGACACTGTCCTGAGTATCGGGCATTCTATGGCAAGAAATATGCTAAGATCAGAATACATCAACATAAACGAGCACTCTCGTTGACTTCTCGCAAATTTATACGTCTGCTCTTTGGTCTGCTGGACAAAGGCCAACTCTACTCTCCGAAAAGAGTAAGTAATCCATATCGAATTCCTAACTTATGCCTTTTTTGAAAAATAAGTCGTAGGTCTATTAAGATTACCCTTTTGCATGAAAATCTTTTTTAATAACTCTTGACTATTTACCAAATTACTTATTTGACATATTTTTTCATCTTTCTTAAAGCTTCTTCTACTTTTTCTACAGTGAGTCCGTGATAATTCAAGACGTCCTGATAATTATGGGCGCTACATCCAAAACAATCCTGAACTCCCACAAATTCTATAGGTATGCACTCCTTGCAAAGCACTTCTGCCACAGCACTTCCCATTCCGCCTTTTATATTGTGCTCTTCTGCAGTTACTACCGCTTTACAGCCTCTAACCTGATCAACCAACATTTCCTCGTTAATAGGTTTAATTGTTGAAAGATTGATAACTTTTACAGAAATCTCCCCTTTCAGATTTTCGGCCGCCTGAAGGGCAAGCCCGACCATGTAGCCGGTGGCAATCAACGCAATGTCCGTTCCTTTTTTCAAAATTTTTGGTATACCAATCTGAAATTTTTCACCTTCTTTCGTCACATTAGGATAATCATTTCTATTTAATCTGATATAGCAAGGACCTTGTATTTCTGCCATTACCTTTACAGCCTCTACTGTTTCATTGGCATCAGCCGGGCAGAGGACTGTCATATTAGGAATTGCCCTAAATATCGCCATATCTTCAACACATTGGTGTGTGGCCCCATCTCCAAAATCAGACAATCCTGATGAAGAACCGCAAATCTTTACATTCAATTTTCCTATAGCAATTGTCTGACGAATTTGATCGTAAGCCCTTCCCCCTGAAAAGACAGCAAAAGAATTTGTAAAAGGAATAAAGCCTGTCTGGGCAAGTCCTGCTGCAACACTTGTCATGTCTGCTTCTGCAATACCCATCTCAAAATGACGTTCAGGAAATTTTTCTTCAAACATCTTTCCCATAGTAGAGCCACCCAAATCGGCATCTAATACTAAGATCCTCTCATCTTGTTCCCCTAATTCGACTAATGTATTACCATAAGCAATCCTCTGATTTGTATAACCCATTTTCCCTTCCTCCTGTCAGGACAGCTCTTCTAAAGCTTTCTTATAGTTTTCTTCCGTTAATATTCCGTTATGAAACTTAACATTATTCTCTGCGAAGCTAACACCTTTTCCTTTTATTGTATTAGCAATAATCACAGTAGGTACTCCTTTTACAAGGTCAGCTTCGTCTAACGCTTTAAGGATTTCTCTCATATCATGGCCATCAATCTCGATCACATGCCATCCAAAGCTCAGGAACTTTGCTATAATATCTCCAGAATCAAAACGTTCTTTCACCTTTCCATTAGCCTGAAGCCTGTTCCTGTCTACAATCCCCACAAGGTTATCTGCTTTAAATGCACTCGCGGCCATAGCAGCTTCCCAGATCTGTCCTTCAGCGATTTCACCATCCCCCATAAGAACATATGTATGTCTTTTGATTCCTTTTAGTTTTTGACCCAGCGCCATTCCCAGGCCTATGGATAGTCCCTGTCCGAGAGAACCTGTCCCAGCTTCAATTCCCGGTGTTTTCAGTACATCTGGATGCCCCTGAAGATAAAATCCGATTTCCTTTGTATGTTTCAAGTCTTCTACCGGAAAATATCCTGCTTCCGCCAAAGCTGCATACTGCAAAATTCCTACATGACCTTTGCTGAGCAGGAAACGGTCCCTGTCTTCCATTTTAGGATTTTGGGGATCATGCTTCATTTTATAGAAATAAAGAGCTGTAACAATATCCGCTGCAGAGTTAGATCCTCCGATATGTCCTGCGACTCCTACTCCGATACTGATTACTACATCCTTCCTAATCATTTTTGCCTTATTTTCTAGTTCTTCTATCAATTCATCACTGTATTTCATCTGTAAACCTCCCGGTCTTATTTAATAGCAGGTCACGCCGCCATCGATAGGCAGACTAATACCATTTATAAATGATGCTTCTCTGCTGGACAGATATACCACCGCATTTGCAATGTCTTCCGCTGTAGCTAACCTTCCTAATGGAACTTCTCCAAGACGTTCTTCCGCCTTCTTGGGATCTTTCAACATTTCTTCTACCAGAGGCGTTCTAACCGTACTCGGGTGAATTGAATTGCAACGAATGCCAAACTGCGCATATCTAGAAGCTATGGCTTTCGTTAGTAAAGTAACTGCCCCCTTTGTTGCTGTATAAGCTTCCGGCGTATATTTATGTCCAATCAAACCACATACAGAAGATGTATTGATAATACAACCCTCTCCCTGCTTCTTCATAACAGGGATTACATATTTGCAGCCCAAAAAAACACTTCCAGTATTAATCAACATCATTTTATCCCATTCATGAATGCTCATTTCTTCTATAGGTTTTCTTATGTTGATGCCTGCATTATTGATCAAAATGTCAATTCTCTGCGCCTTTTCACAAATTAAGTCTACCGTCTTTTTCCAGTCTTCTTCACTAGTCAAGTCCATTTTTATAAATTCTGCTTCCCAATTCTGCTCTCGCAGCCCTTTCGTCACATTTTCTCCCTTTTCCTGATCCAGATCAAGAATATAAACCATAGCTCCCGACCTGCATAAGAATTCTGCCATTACAGAACCCAGGCCTCCGGCTCCTCCTGTGATCAAGATCACCTTTTCCTTTACGTCCATTGTCAACATCCTCCTTTCTCTTTGTCAATCCGAACTGTTTTTTTAAACAGTTCCTGATAAATATATTCCATAAGTTCCGGATGATAAGCATGTCCTGTATGCTTCTGACATATTATGCGAACCTCTCCGTATAACCCTGCATATACTTTCTCATAGACCTTTTCATCATTTCTCAGAATCCGGGATTTATCTATATTTCCTCCAGCTGCATTTACCCAAAATGCAACTGCATGTTCCCTTGAACCTGGATATTCCCAGGGCTTCTCTTCTTCTCCATAAGCCATCCACATAATCCTTGGGACATCCGGATCTTCCTTTTCATAAACATTTTCTTTCCTGTTTTTTCCCTTCAAAAGAAGCACACTATCCTCGTCTTTCCCTCCTATTTGTCCAGAAAACGCTACAGAAGAAGCAAAAACGTAAGGCAAACGGCATTGCAACAGATTTACTAAAGCTGCGCCCATAGAAAATCCCATAAGATAAATTCTTTTTTTATCTACTGAGTACTTATTTCTCAGAAATTTTAAAATCTCCTTTACAAATTCTATATCAGAAGGATAGGAAGATGACTCTCCTATGTTCCATCTGTTAAGGTAGCCTGTAGGAGCCGCTACTATAAATCCGTATTTTTCGGCAAGCAGATCCCAGCCCGTCTGTTCCATAAATTTTTTTCCATTACTAGTTATTCCATGAAAGATAAGTACTAATGGTACTTCTTTTCCACAACAGACCGACGGTACAGCCACATGGCAACTGCGGCAAGTGCCTCCTGATACTATCTGAATTTTTTCCAGATGGCTCATGTTCCGGACTGGAAAGGTTTCTCCACGAGAATCATCATAAATAATTCTCCGAAATCCTTTCATCTGTTCCCACATGTTTTGAAACCGAAAAGCCTTTTGGTCTCCGCAGAAAAAGATCTCCGCAAAATTATTACTATGATCTTTCTTCATCTGTTCTACAACCATACAAGCATCTCCAATTCCGGCCAGATAACGATATGCCGACAATATCCCGAATCCCCCGTTCAACCATGAAGCGGCTTCCCGAATATAGCCCCAGATCTTTTCACTCTCCTCTCCTGTCCATATACCTTCCTTTTTCTTTAGCAGAAAAAGGATCATACCTTCATCATAGGCTGTTTCCATCCACTCCTCTTGCAAATGAATTTCTGTATCTGCAAGTATCCATAGCCCCTTCAGCCCCATATTTCTTGTATAGTAATCAGGTACATAAATTTCAGTATTTACAGTCAAATAATCATCTGCTTCCCAATCCGCATAAAAAGCTTCTTTCAATTTTCTTCCTCGTATTCTTTATAATCAAAATAGCGAAAATCAGCTCCAATACCATCACCTTGAAGGTCACAACAATTTACGCCCAGCATGGAACCGGTGAATCCATTCCCGGTTATATGTTCATCTGATATGTTTTTCATATCCAAGGACCTGCCAATTGGTATAAATTTTCTTCCATCTAAGGAATAACAGAATTTTAACTTTTCATACCGGATTTCCGCCTTAAGATAAATACATTCCAAATCATTAGGAAGATAAACACATGGGGAATCTTCCAGTTCCTTATTTACTGTAGCACTTACTGCCAGAAATTTTCCTTGTTCGGAACAAGACATCTTAAGATAATAATTGTTATCATAATTATAATAAACCAAAAGTCCGGCCACATGATTCAAATGACGGGGCTCAAACTCCATAGCCACTTCAAAATCACAGGATAGGCACTGCTGCCTTCGAGCAATCAGTCCCTGAAAATATTTACTCATAATAGAGGCTCCGCCCTGAATATGAAGCCTGCCATTGCTTATGAAAATACCATTTCTCTCAAAAGATCTTCTGAGGGTCATATAATCCAAAGGAATTCCATCCTTTGAAAAATCTACTCTTTGAGATATATTCCGATTCTGCGCAGAATTCCCTTTCACATAAAAGTACTCTTCTGGTCTTCCTTTATTGTTGCCAGCAATCCGGAACCAACCATTCTGTGTCCATTCAATATTCTGTATAGCTGTTTCCCTGCCAAGAATACTGCTTCTTTTAATAGGTCTGGAACAGAGATGGGCCATATACCAGTGTCCGTCAACTCCCTGGATCACCTGAGAATGTCCTGCTCTCTGCAATACACAATCTTCCTGTCCTGCTGAGGTCAATACCGGATTATTCGGATTTTCTTCATAGGGTCCATATACATTTTCAGACCTGAGCACCGTCGTACAATGATTATATCTAGTTCCGCCTTCCGCTAATACCAAATAATAATACTTTCCCTTTCTAAAAATATTGGGGCCTTCTGTATCCCCACGGCCTGTTCCCCGAGACACCCGCACAGGAGTGCCGATCAACTTTTGAGTCTTCACATCATATTCCTGGACATCCACACCACAAAACCGAATCTCATCCACTCGATGGTCAATTACCATATTTACCAGATACTTTTTTTCACCATCATGAAACAAAGAAGGATCAAATCCTGAACAATTCAAAAGCACCGGCTTCGACCACGGACCATGCACATCAGAAGCGGTCGTTAAAAAATTATAGGTATCCTTATATCTCTGTCTGTCTGTATATACAATGGTATATACCAGATAAAAAATACCGTCTGCATATGTTAGATTCGGTGCCCATATGCCGCAGGACATATCCAGGCCAGTCAGATCCACCCACTCATCATTTGTCAGTCCATAGGAAGCTATTTCCCAGTTAACCAAATCTTTAGAATGATGTATGCAGACTCCCGGAAACCACTCGAAAGTTGAGGTGGCTATGTAATAATCCTCTCCTGCCCGAACCAAAGACGGATCTGGATTAAATCCTTTTAATACTGGGTTTTTTACTTTCATATACTCATCCTTTCAAACCAGTAGTGGCGATACCTTCTACAAAATATTTCTGCGCCAGGAAAAACAAAATTACCACCGGCAAAACAGACAGACAAGACATCGCCATAACATTTTTCCAAACTACTACGGACTCTGAATCCAAAGACAACCGTAAAGCCAGGGAAACTGTATATTTCTTTACGCTGTTCACATAGATCAGCGAGTTGAAATAGTCATTATATGTCCATAAAAACTGAAACAAACCTGCTGAAAACAACGCCGGCTTTAGTAATGGCAGTAGAATGCTTGTCAATGTCCGGAAAGTACCACATCCATCTATATATGCAGATTCATCCAATTCTCTGGGAATACCTCTCAAAAACTGTATGATCATATATGTAAAAAATGGATAACAGGCAAATATGGATAACAAATAAAAAGGCCAGTAACTGTCTAACACATTTAGCGTACGGAAAATAGAATATCTCGGTATGATCAAAATCGCATTAGGTAGCATAAGTGTAGAAAGAAGTAAGGTAAAGGCAAGTTTTTTCCCCTTAAATTCAAATCTTGCAAATCCGTACGCAACCAACATACTGGACAAAACGGTAAGTAAAGTAGTAGGAACTACCAATAAAAAGGAGTTCAGGAAAAAGGTTGCATATGTATTTTCTCCTATTCCTTTCCAGCCATCTACGAAAGCCTCCCAACTATAAGACTGAGGAAGAAGCGAAATACTACCATATATTTCCTCATTAGACTTAAAGCTGGCAAAGAACATCCAGATCAAGGGATAGATCATTATAATCCCTATTACAATCAATACAATATACATGATAATTTCATGTATGGTTTTTTTTGTTTTTCGTGTCATTGCCATTATCCCTCCTTATGATTCATCTCCATAGAATACCCAGAATTTTGAGGTTCCGAATAAAACTAATGTAAATACTACTACTAAAACAAAGATGATCCAGGATGTCGCACTAGCATAGCCCATTTTATAATAAAGAAATCCATCATTATATAGCTTAAGTCCCAGCATATAAGTGGATTTTACTGGTCCTCCTTGTGTGATGACAAAAGCAGATGTAAAATTCTGCAGAGCATTGATTGTCTGCATGATAATGCAGAAAAATATTATGGGTGAAATCTGAGGTAAAGTTACACTGAAAAAACTTTTAATTTTTCCAGCTCCATCTATCTCTGCCGCCTCATATAAAGAAGCCGGCACCTGTTTCAGAGCAGCCAAAAACATAACCATGGAAGACCCAAACTGCCAAACTTCCAAAGAACTCAACGTTGGCAGCGCTGTTTTCGGATCTCCAAAGAACGAAATCGTATCGATTCCCACACTATTTAAGAGTGCATTGACCATTCCATCATCCATGAACATAACTTTCCATAAAATTGCTACCGCAATACTTCCTCCAAATAGAGATGGAAGGTAATATATAGTACGGAGAATTCCAATCCCTTTTCTACCTTTATTCAGCAACATAGCAATAAAAAGTGACATCAAAATTTTACAGGGCACTGTAAAAATTGCATACTTTACTGTTGCCGCCAAAGATTGTTTAAACTCATTATCCCTCGTAAAAAGCTGAATATAATTCTTTAATCCTAGAAATGTGGACTCAGGAGATAAAGCATTATAATCTGTGAATGAATAATAGAAGGAAGTAATAAAGGGATAAAGTTGTAGAAGCAATATTCCTATGATCCATGGAAGGAGGTAGATGTAGGCTTTGTTTTCCCGCCCGGTAAGTTTCATTTTTTTCATCCGTAAAGCTTCCTTTCCAAAACAGGGACAGCCGCAGCTATCCAAAAATGAATTTGCAGCCGTCCCAGCCTTTTAATTTTTATTTCTGTGCAGCAATGTAATCGTTTAACAAAGAAACTACTTCTTTAGCCTCTTCTTCAGGGGATAAAGTTCCATAGGATACATTATCATAAGCATCCTGAAGAATTGCTGTTACTTCTGAGCCGGTAGTAGGACCACCATCAGTCACACCATTATACTGCATACTTACATCTACACTTTCTTTTGTAAGTTCATTTAAGGAACCTTCCTCCGCACAAATATCCTGTGCCATCTGTGTGGGAGGAACAGACCGAACAGTCCCTAACAATCTGATGGCTTCTTCATCATTATAGAAATAATTCAGGAAATCTGCTGCTTCTTCCGGGTGTTCTGACTGGGCATATATTCCAATATACTGTGGGCAATCATTAAACCAGCCATCACTTATACGGTCTTCCATCAATGGAAGTTGCCCTGCCATATATTCTACATCCGGGTTTGCCGCCTGAAGAACATCTGCTGAAGATGTATATCCTATAGAAGCGACATACTTTCCTGCAATCCAGTTTGGATCCTCCTGATCCTGATCGCCAAACGGAGCCTTGTAGGAAGCAGGGGCGCACACTTCCTCATCATAAAGCCGTTTAATGTATTCAAAACACTCTTCAAACTGTTCTTCTGTCATATTCAGAGTGTAATCATCACTGATAATCGGTTCACCGTTCATCTGTCTGCACCATGCCCGAAGGATAAAGGCTGTGGCATATGAGGTATTTGCTGATAGCAGATAGCATTCTGGATCATATTCTCTTACCTGTTTTCCCCATTCAAAGAGTTGCTCCCAGTCATATGGCTGTGAAAAATCAATGCCAATTTCGTCTGCTAATGTTTTATTTACAATCAAAGCAGTCCCCGCTTGTCCAGTAGGTAAAGCATACTGTCCATCAGAACCGAAAGCCCCATTTTGTTCCAAAAAATCTGGATCAAAATTAGAAAAATCAAAGTCTGTATCTTTCAAATTATATAAAACTCCCTGATTATAATATTCGGGTCCTAGTCCAGTTTCGATTTGAAAAATATCTGGTGCAGTTCCAGAAGCAAATTCTGTTGTCTTCTTTTCTGCATAACCATCATAAGAACTGTACTCTGCTTCAATGGTAATATTGGGATGCTCCTTTTCGTAAGCATCAATAACCGCTAATGTAGCCTCGTGTCTGTCATCACCTCCCCACCAGGAAAACCTCAATGTAATTTTCTCGTCAGAGGAACCGGATTCTCCGCTCTCATTATTTCCGCTTCCGCCTGATGAACCGCCGCAGCTGGCTAGTAAAGTAGTTCCAAACATTGCCGCTGCCATTGTCAGCGCTACGACTTTTTTCATTTTCATATTCTTTTACCTCCTGTATTTTGCTTTTCTATATATTATCATTGCCCATAAAAATAAAACAGAATTCCGTTTTAAAATAAGTTCTCATAAATTACGGAATTCTGCTTTAAAGTATCATTTTTTACGATTATTTCTTATTTTTTACAATCCTTTGGAATAGTAAAGTGAATTACCATTCCTCTGTTTTCTCTGCTCTGTATACGCAATGCGCTCCCTTGCCCATAATGAAGTATCAATCTTCTATTTAAGTTAGTCAGCCCGATATTTCTCG
>ERZ1090861.630-NODE-630-length-20840-cov-12.673899_pt1 | contig 20840 bp, 31 predicted proteins | sample MGYA00478482_ERZ1090861 | MGnify/ENA primary metagenome ERZ1090861 (study PRJEB33644, sample SAMEA5815744) | chicken gut metagenome | biome: Chicken; feature: Gastrointestinal Tract; material: Caecum | place: Ireland | collected 2019-01-01 | study: A study of the... | reverse complement strand
CCCGTTCTATCCAGGAAATTCTGAATTTTTTCCGGTATTTCTTAATTCAAGTTCATTTCGACAAATCCGAAGTTTTATTGGTAATCGATTACATCAATCCATTTCATAAGGAAATCTTTATGCAGCTCATTATTCTTGGACAACTGTGTCGCAGCCACAATCGGCAGCCACTGCTGCACGTACTGCTTTGCGGTATCACTTTTTTTGCAGAATAACTTCAGATACAGGTCTGCCGTATCCTGGTCTTTGAGCGCAAAGAGCAGATATGTCATAGCCGCATCGGCGCTTGCGTTGCCCTGTGTGGCATGTGCCCAGTCTACAACTGTCATCTTCCCGTTCTTTCCTACGATAACATTACTGGGATTAAAATCACCGTGGCAGACTTTATTGTGCTTCGGCATACTCTCCAACCGGGTCAGAAGCTCATAACGCATTGTAGCATCCAGCTCTTTCAGGCCGTTTATCTGACGGCTCATCTTATCTTTCATGCCTTTCAGAAGAGGTGATGTCTTGCTGTGCACCTCCAGTTGAAGATCCACGAAATCCTCCATATATTTTTCCATATTCTTCTTATCGGAGTTCATCATCTCCTCCAGGGTTTTTCCGTCCTTATACTCGATCGAAATCGCCCATTTTCCGTCAATCTGTACAACTTCTTTTACTTTCGGTATATCCAGTCCGGTCTCTTCAATACGGGCCGTAATCAATGCTTCATTAAATACATCGGACTTCGGATGAGTTTCAACAAATACTTTTACGATACTGTCATCGCATCTGTAAACTGTCTTATATGGACGTTTTACAATAATATTTTTTTCTTCCAGTTTCATAGATAAGGACCTCCTTTTTCTTTGTAACCGGATTCGGCCGCTCTGCCGAAAACCGTATTGTTTTCAGATAGTCTCATTATATAATATAGAAATCTGAAATGTAAGCCTCCAAGAGTAATTTTGTATATTTTTTAACTATCTTTTTATATTGAAAAATATCGTTATTTTTTTGTCAATATTGAAATTCAACAAACTTCTACAGTCTTATCCGTTCCTTTTCCTCAAAAAAACTGTCGGAAAGGTAATGCGCAGACTGCGTTTTACTTTTCCGACAGTTCTTAATTTTATCTTCCAGCGCTCAGAGACGCGGCTGTCCGGGAGGAACTTTTTGTTTTATTTGCCGTAGTAGCATTTCAGATAGATTTCCTTGATTTCCTTAATCAGAGGATATCTCGGGTTCGCAGCTGTACACTGGTCGTTAAATGCCTGCTCACTCATTTCATCCAGAGTTTCAAGGAAGTATTTTTCGTCAATGCCATAATCCTTAATCGTCTTTTTGATGCCGATCTTTTCTTTCAGATCTTCCAGTTTTGCAAGGAAATTCTCAAATACTTCTTCATCTGTACTGCCTGTGCATCCTGCATATCTTCCCAGCTCCGCGTATCTTGCCAGGGCATGCGGATACTGATACTGAGAGAATGTTCCCATCTTTGTCGGAACTTCTGCTGCGTTATATCTCATAACTTCAGTCAGAATTACCGCGTTTGCAACACCATGGGGCAGGTGATGGAACGCTCCGAGTTTATGGGCCATGGAGTGGTTTACTCCAAGGAAAGCGTTTGCAAATGCCATACCTGCCATACAGGAAGCATTGTGCATTGCCTCACGGGCCTTCGGATCGTTTGCTCCATTCTCATATGCTGACGGAAGGTTTTCAAATACAAGCTTAACGGCTTTCATTGCAAGTCCGTCTGTAAAGTCTGTTGCCATGATGGATACATATGCTTCAATAGCATGTGTCATAACATCAATACCTGATGCGCTTGTCAGCCCCTTCGGAGCCGTCATTGCATTGTCCACATCGACGATCGCCATGTTCGGAAGCAGTTCATAATCGGCGATGGGCCATTTTACGCCAGTCTCTGCATCAGTAATAATAGCAAACGGCGTCACTTCAGAACCCGTTCCTGAAGAGGTGGGAATTGCTACAAAGTACGCTTTTCCGCCCATCTTCGGGAATGTGTACACTCTCTTGCGGATATCCATGAAGTCCATGGCCATGTCTTCGAAGTTTGCCTCCGGATGCTCATACATCAGCCACATAATCTTTGCCGCGTCCATGGCGGAGCCGCCGCCCAGGGCGATAATTGTATCTGGCTCAAAGGATGCCATCTGTTTTACGCCTTCCTTAGCGCACTGCAGTGTAGGATCCGGCGCCACATCGTAGAAGCAGGTATGCTGAATGCCCATTTCGTCCAGTTTCTTTTCGATCGGCTCTGCGTATCCGTTTTTGTAAAGGAATGTATCTGTTACAATGAAGGCTTTCTTCTTGTGCATTACATTTCCGAGCTCTGCAAGAGCAACCGGTGTGCAGCCTTTCTTAAAGTATACTTTTTCTGGTGTTCTGAACCACAGCATATTCTCTCTCCTCTCGGCAACTGTCTTGATATTCAGAAGATGTTTTACCCCAACGTTTTCTGATACGGAGTTTCCGCCCCATGAACCACATCCAAGGGTAAGAGACGGGGCAAGTTTGAAATTGTAAAGGTCGCCGATACCGCCGTGGGAAGACGGAGTGTTGATCAGAACACGGCATGTCTTCATAGCCGCCGCATGCTTTGCAATCTTCTCTTTCTCGGCAGGATTGATGAAAAGGGAAGATGTATGACCGTATCCTCCGTCGGCAACAAGCTGCTCTGCTTTTGCAATGGCCTCATCAAAAGTCTTCGCTCTATACATAGCAAGTACAGGAGATAATTTTTCATGAGCAAATTCTTCCGAGATATCCACAGACTCTACTTCACCGATCAGAATCTTTGTGTTCTCCGGCACGTCAACGCCTGCCAGCTTCGCAATCTCATACGCTGATTTGCCGGGGATCCTGCTGTTGAGAGCGCCGTTTATAATAATCGTCTTACGTACCTTATCCAGTTCCTCGCCCGGTTTCAGGAAATAGCATCCGCGGTAGGCAAACTCTTTTTTCACTTCGTCATATACACTGTCCAGTACAGTTACCGACTGCTCAGACGCACAGATCATACCATTGTCAAATGTCTTGGAATGAATGATCGAGTTTACTGCCAGTCTGATATCCGCTGTATCGTCAATGATAACCGGTGTATTTCCGGCGCCTACGCCCAATGCCGGTTTTCCTGATGAATATGCTGCTTTCACCATTCCCGGTCCTCCGGTTGCAAGGATAATGTCTGACTCTCTCATAACTGTATTGGTCAGTTCCAGAGACGGTGTGTCGATCCATCCGATAATTCCTTCCGGCGCTCCTGCTTTTACTGCCGCGTCAAGCACAACTTTTGCCGCCGCGATGGTGCATGCCTTTGCGCTGGGATGAGGACTGATAATAATAGCATTTCTTGTCTTCAGACAGATCAGCGTCTTAAAAATCGCCGTAGAAGTCGGGTTTGTGGTCGGAATAACGGCCGCGACAAGTCCGATCGGCTCTGCAACTTTTTTAATTCCATAGGCTGTGTCTTCCTCGATCACGCCGCATGTTTTTGTATCTTTGTATGCGTTGTAAATATACTCTGCAGCGTAATGGTTTTTGATTACCTTGTCCTCCATTACGCCTCTCTGCGTCTCTTCCACAGCCATTTTAGCCAGGGGGATACGCTGTTTGTTTGCTGCCATAGCAGCCTCAAAAAAGATTTTGTCCACCTGCTCCTGTGTAAATGTAGCAAAAATCTTCTGCGCTTCGCGCATTGCTTTCATCTTCGCCTCCAGCGCCTCAACGCTGTCGACGATCTCCGGCACTACTGTCTTTTCTTTCTTTGCCATTTTGATAATTCCTCCTGTAATTGAATTAACCTGTTTTTAATCACTGGAATAAGTATAGTCCCTTTGTTAAATATTTGTCAACTCGGCATTTGTTAATATTTTAACGTTATTTTTTTAACATCATTTGTGCATTTATAACAAAAACACTTCCCTCCTTTCCTTTTTCTGGGCTTTTTTCTCTTTTCCGGACTGATCAGATACAACAATGATGAATATCATTACTAAATTCCTGCTGATCTTTTATCTCTTTAAAAAACGATTATCTTAGCATCAGAATAACACTTTGATATAGAAATCACAAGGTGAATTATTTAATAAAGCTGATGTGTAACAAAAATCCGTTCTATTTCAGCGCAAAAATAAAGCGCTGAATCTGTACTACTGCGGACTGCCAGTACAGATTCAACGCTTTTTTACCTGACGGTAAATAAATTATTTTATTTAATTATACAAGCTCAATCAGAACTTCCATGGCAGCATCGCCTTTACGCTGACCGATCTTGATGATTCTTGTGTAACCACCATTGCGGTTCTCATACTTCGGCGCGATCTCTGTAAACAGTTTTTCTACCATGTTCACATTCTTTGTGTTCGCTTTCTTCCCTGCTGCTTTTGCCGGAACTTCCTTAACCGGGCAGAGAACTTTCAGCATCTCACGTCTTGCGTGAAGTCTGCTCGGCTGATCCTTTTTGATCTTCTTCTCAACCTCGTCGTAAACTGTAACTTTCTTACCGTCTACAACTTCTTTTACTCTCTTGCCGTCTTTGTCCTTGCGCGGAACTTTCGCTGTAACTGTTACTTCATCGTAATTATCTTTTTCTTTTACAGCCAGTGCAATCAGACCCTCAGCAACTTTGCGGATCTCTTTTGCCTTCGCCTCTGTTGTAACGATTTTTCCGTTGTTCAGAAGCGCTGTTACCTGATTTCTGATCAGAGCTTTTCTCTGACCGGAAGTTCTACCGAGTTTTCTATACTTTGCCATTTTAAATTTCCTCCATTATTTACATCTGGTTATGCATCTTCGGGCTTACTAATCAAATGCTCCCGCCGCCCCCTTCGGACTTACCGGCGGGACATGACATTTCCCATGCAGGGCTTAACTCGCCGCCCTGTATCTAATTCCATCTTCCTGTTCCATTGTTCAGGAAGAGGCATCAGGACTCCGCCTTATTATTCGTCGCCCTGGATTAAGTTGTATCTTCTTGACCCTGCGGCTCAAGAATCAGCATCAGGACTCCTCGCTATCACTCGTCGCCCTGATTTAGTTCTAGATTCAGTTCTTTCAGCTTAGCAAGCACTTCCTCCAGAGATTTACGTCCCAGGTTACGAACCTTCATCATATCCTCCGGAGTCTTGTTTGTAAGCTCTTCGACTGTATTAATTCCGGCACGTTTGAGGCAGTTGTAAGAGCGAACGGAAAGTTCCAGCTCGTCAATACTCATCTCCAGAACTTTTTCTTTCTCATCATCCTCTTTTTCGATCATAACTTCCGCTGCCTGAGCAACTTCTGACAGATCAATAAAGAGTTTCAGATGTTCGCTGAGTACTTTTGCAGCAAGGCTGACAGCCTCATCCGGCTGCATAGTTCCTTTCGTCCATACATCCAGTGTAAGCTTGTCATAATCCGTAATCTGGCCTACACGTGTATTTTCCACAGTAAGATTAACACGCTCAACCGGAGTATAGATGGAGTCAATCGGAATCACGCCGATCGGCATATCTTCCGTCTTGTTTTTGTCTGCGCTTACATAGCCTCTGCCATTTGAAATGGTAAGTTCCATGTAGAGCTTGCTGTCGCTTCCGCCGCTGAGCGTAGCGATAACCTGCTCTGGATTTACAATCTCGATATCGGAATCAACCTGGATATCGGCACCTGTTACAACACCTTCTCCCTCAAATTCGATATACGCAGTCTTCACTTCATCTGACTCAGATGTGTTTTTGATCGCCAGAGACTTCAGGTTCATGATAATCTCCGTCACATCTTCTTTTACGCCCGGGATGGAACTGAATTCATGCAGAACTCCATCAATCTTTACAGAACTGATGGCTGTTCCCGGAAGGGAAGAAAGCATAATTCTTCTCAGGGAATTGCCCAGTGTAGTTCCATACCCTCTCTCAAGGGGTTCTACGACAAATCTTCCATACTTCTTATCATCTGAAACATCTGTAATTTCAATATTAGGCTTATTAAAATCAAACACTACACAGACCCTCCTTATGGGTTTAATATGTTGAGGGGATACTAAGTTACAGCCGATATTACTTTGAATATAACTCGACGATTAACATCTCATCTACCGGTACGTCGATTGCTTCTCTGTTCGGAAGTTCTTTTACTGTACCCTTGAGATTCTCGGAATCAACATCCAGCCACTCCGGAACCATGTTTCCTGCTGTAACTTCAAGAATCTCTTTGTATCTCTGTGAGCCTTTCTTGTTTTCTTTGATCTCAATTGTATCTCCGGCTTTTACAAGGTAAGACGGAATGTTTACCTGTTTGCCGTTTACAAGTACATGCTTATGATCAACGATCTGTCTTGCCTCTTTTCTTGTTCTTGCGAATCCCATGCGGAACATTACATTGTCCAGTCTGGACTCCAGAAGTCTCATCAGGTTCTCACCTGTCATACCTTCCATCTGTTTTGCCTTTGCATAGTAATTTCTGAACGGTTTCTCAAGAACGCCATAGATGAATTTTGCTTTCTGCTTCTCGCGAAGCTGAAGGCCGTACTCACTCATCTTTCTGTTTGATCTCTTTAACTGTCTGTTAGATTTTTTACTGATTCCGAGATAAATCGGATCCATGCCTAATGAACGGCATCTTTTAAGAACAGGAACTCTGTTTACTGCCATGTCTATCCTCCTAAATTTATATACACCGCGGCTTCACTTTACGCCGCCCTGATTTCTTTACATTGTACAATAACAGTTGTATGCTGAAAATCTCTGTATCCTGAAATTAGACTCTTCTGCGCTTCGGCGGACGGCATCCGTTGTGCGGAACCGGAGTTACGTCCTTGATGCTTACTACATCAATGCCGCATGCCTGAAGAGCACGGATTGCTGCTTCTCTTCCTGATCCCGGTCCTTTCACAAATACATCTACTGTCTTCAGACCATGTACCAGTGCTGCCTTTGCTGCTGTTTCAGCTGCCATCTGCGCTGCATACGGAGTAGATTTCCTTGAACCTCTGAATCCCAGGCCGCCTGCACTTGCCCATGAAAGAGCATTTCCCTGTGTATCTGTTAATGTAACGATTGTATTATTAAAAGATGACTGGATGTGTGCCTGTCCTCGTTCAACGTTTTTCTTGACACGTTTTTTTGTTACTTTTTTTGCAACTTTCTTTGCCATTTAAACTAACCTACTTTCTTATTTCTATTTCTTCTTATTAGCTACTGTTCTCTTCGGACCCTTACATGTTCTTGCGTTTGTCTTTGTCTTCTGACCACGCACCGGAAGTCCTTTTCTGTGACGGATTCCACGGTAACATCCAATCTCTTTGAGTCTCTTAATGTTAAGCTGGATCTCTCTTCTGAGATCACCTTCAACTACCTGTGTCTCATCAATTACTGCGCTGATCTTCTTTACTTCTTCACTTGTAAGATCTCTCACGCGTGTGTCAGGATTCACTCCTGCTTCTGCCAGAATACGGTTTGAACTTGTTCTTCCGATTCCATAGATATAAGTCAGACCGATTTCTACACGTTTGTCTCTTGGTAAGTCTACACCTGCAATACGAGCCATGTGTCTTTCCTCCACTTTCTTTTTTCTCGTTTTCGGTCATACATTCATCGGGTATGACCTCCTATTGTCCCAAAAAGAGGCTGTGAATGCATACAGATCTCCCTGTTTTTTCAGCATCCTACCGGGTTTACCGCCCCGATATCCCAGCCCAGGCATGTCTGGAGACACGCCCTTTTCCCGGCACGGATCAGAATCTGTCCGCCATGCAAGCGCCGGGTATTTTAAGCAATATACAACTGCATCTTCCATACTCAATGTGATATGAAGAAAATGCACAGAACACTCCTTCTGCAGGTACCTGCGTGCAGAAACGGTGTATCCTTACTTGTATATTAAACAGCCCTACACGCCTCCTGGCGTGTCGCGCTGTCAGCCGCCTAAATTAATGCACAAACTAAGAATTGACGTTCGCCTCACTAAGCTCGAAAAGCTCCCGCCGAGTTCGCCGAACAGGCTTCACACTAAGTTCAAGCCGCGCTTAGCAGCTTGCTTTCACTAAGTGTTCTAGCCTTGACGCTGTTTGTGCTTCGGATTCTCACAGATTACTCTGATGCTTCCTTTTCTTTTAATAATCTTGCATTTCTCACAAATTGGTTTTACTGATGATCTAACCTTCATGTCAAATCCTCCTTCCCTTCTTTGCTCTGCCTTTGTTTCCGCCGCTTTTGGACACACCAACCCAAAAGCGACCATTTCATAGTATAGCATCAAATCTCTAATAAAGTCAATAACAAATTCTTTTTTTCTCTATGTGCTTTCGGTTATTTATCTCTCCAGATAATTCTTCCCTTGCTCAGATCATACGGGGACATTTCAAGTGTTACTTTGTCTCCCGGAAGAATCTTAATAAAATTCATACGGAGTTTTCCGCTGATATGAGCCAGTACAACGTGCCCGTTTTCCAGCTCCACTTTAAACATTGCATTCGGGAGTTTTTCCACTACAACTCCCTCGATTTCGATTACGTCAGCTTTTGACATATTTAATCCTCCCGCACCTGAGGCCTTGGGCCTTCACTGCTCTCTAAATTTCTGATTACTTTTCTGATTTTTTCGTCGCTGTCGGGACACTGAATCCCGGCTTTCAGAATAGGCTGAAGATGTTTTCTGTTTTTCTTTTTCATCCGGCAGAGGGGTTTTGAAGCCCCGTCTGCCAGATAAACATATTCATTTCTGACATCGCCTATGACATATATACAGTCTTTGTCCCGGCCTGCTTTTGACTTGACAAGCATTCCGCATTTCAGTTCCATTGGCTGCTACTCTCCGAGTATATTTACAATTGCAGCAAATACGTCATCGATATCAATTGTTCCGTCAACCTCTTTTAAAATGCCTGACTGGGTGTAATAATCAATCAGAGGCTGAGTCTGCTCATGGTATACGCCAAGTCTTTTCAACACTGTTTCCGGCTTGTCATCATCCCGAAGAATAAGACTTCCGCCGCATTTATCACAAACATTTTCTACCTTTGTAGGAGCATATACAATGTGATATGTCGCTCCACAGTCAACACAGGCTCTTCTTCCGGACATACGATTTACGATATTTTCGTCCGGCACCTCTACATTAATGGCATAGTCCACTTTCTGTCCCATTTCTGACAGTGCTTTGTCCAGAGCCTCTGCCTGGGGAATTGTTCTCGGGAACCCGTCCAGGACATACCCGTTTACACAGTCATCCTGATTTACTCTGTCAACAACAAGATCAACAACGAGTTCATCCGGAACAAGCAGGCCCTGATCCATATAGGTTTTGGCCTTTTTCCCGAGCTCTGTACCGTTTTTGATGTTAGCACGGAAAATATCGCCGGTAGAAATATGCGGTATTGAATATTTCTCCGCGATTTTCTTTGCCTGAGTACCTTTGCCTGCTCCCGGCGCTCCTAACATGATAATCTTCATAATCCACTCCTCCTATCCTGATTGATTTGTTATCAGCCAAAGCGTCCTGCGCTTTGCTCTCTTTATAATGACGGAATGCCCGCTGTGTTTTATCCCTTTTCAGGGATAAAACAGGGCGAGCTGAAACGTTCTAATATCCAAGGAAACTGTTTGACATATTGCTTCCTTTATTATTCAAAAATCCGGTGTAATTTCTTACAAGCATCTGTGATTCGATCTTCTTGATGGTTTCAAGAACAACACCGACAATAATGATTATGGATGTTCCTCCAAATGAAACGGATGCTCCGAATACACCGTTGAAGAAGAACGGAATGATCTGTACAATAATCAGGCCGCAAGCTCCGATGAAAATAATGTAGTTCAGTATTTTCTGGAGATATTCAACTGTCGGTCTGCCCGGACGTATACCCGGAATGAATCCGCCGCTCTTTTTCATGTTATTTGCAATTTCCATCGGATTAAATGTAATCGAAGTATAGAAATATGCAAAAAATACTGTAAGTAAAATATACACAATAAGTCCAATTGAGTAAACCGGATTCTGCGGATCAAACCAGTTATTTGAGTTCATGCCGGCCAGAATCCTGCTTCCGACTCCCGTACCGTTTCCTTTACCAAGGAACTGTGCGATAATGATCGGAGTCTGCATCAGAGAAGATGAAAAGATGACCGGGATAACACCTGCTGTATTTACACGCAACGGAATATGCGTGGACTGTCCGCCGTATGTTCTGCGGCCCTGTACCTTTTTAGAGTACTGGACTGCAATTCTTCTCTCACCGCTCTGAAGAACTACAACAAATGTAATAACAACAAGCAGAATCACAAGAATAATAACTGCTGCAAGTACTGCAAACGCAAGTTTTTTACCCTGAATGAACATCGTATACAGCGTTACAAAATCATCCGGAATTCTGGAAAGAATGTTAATGAGAAGTACGATGGATATTCCGTTACCCACACCTTTCTCAGTAATTCTCTCTCCAATCCACATAAGGAATGCACTTCCCGCAGTAAGCGTGCACACAACAACTGCACAGTTTACAAAGTTGTATTCTTCAAGAAGTCCCTGACGTCCGAAACCGACAGCCATGGCAATTGACTGGATAAGCGCAAGCGCTACAGTCACATATCTTGTAATAGCCGCGATTTTCTTTCTTCCGTCCTCACCTTCCTTCTGCATCTCCTCAAGTTTCGGAATTGCAATTGTGAGGAGCTGCATAATAATGGAAGATGTAATATACGGTGTAATGCTCAGGGCAAATACCGACATATTTGTAAAGGAACCGCCGGTAAACGCATCAAAAAAATTGAGTGCGTCACCGGTCTGCTGCTGGAAGAATTCCTGTATAAAGGTTGGATCAACGCCCGGTGTGGGCAGCTGTGATCCAAGCCTTACAACAATAAGCATTGCAAAAGTATAAAAGAGCCTCTTTCTTATGTCTTCAATTTGAAATGCTCTCCGTACTGTCTTCAGCATTAGATCACCTCTGCTTTTCCACCAAGTGCTTCAATCTTCTCTACCGCTTTCGCGCTGAAAGCGTTTGCCTGAACTGTAAGCTTCTTAGTTAACTCTCCATTCCCAAGAATTTTAACCCCGTCTCTCGGGTTTTTCACGATACCGTTCTCAATCAGTGTTTCAACAGATACTGTAGCGCCGTCCTCAAATCTCTCGAGAGCGCTTAAGTTGATGCCAACGATTGTTTTAGAGTTCCTGCATGTGAATCCTCTCTTCGGTATTCTTCTGTATAAAGGCATCTGACCGCCTTCGAATCCAGGTCTTGTAGCTCCTGAACGTGCCTTCTGGCCTTTGTGTCCCTTACCGGCTGTCTTGCCGTTTCCGGAACCGTGACCACGGCCTCTTCTGAAATTATCACTCTGTTTAGAACCGTCTGCCGGTCTTAAGTTTGATAAGTCCATGACGTTACCTCCTTATCTTTTTATGCCTCTTCTTCAACCTTTACCAAATGTTTAACCTGCTGTACCATACCTCTGGTAGCTGCATTGTCCGGCAGTACAACTGTTCTGCCTGTCTTCTTGAGACCAAGAGCCTCAACTGTCTTCTTATGCTTTGGTATGGCGCCGATTGTAGACTTTACTAACGTAACTTTCAAGTTTGCCATTTCAATCTTACCTCCTTATGTGACAGATCTGACTATATTGTAACAGATTCTGTCTGCTTAGCCCATGATCTCTTCGATAGATTTTCCACGAAGTCTTGCAACATCCTCAGGAGCCTTTGTCCCCTTCAGGCCTTCGATTGTAGCAAGTACGACATTCTGCTTGTTGTTTGAACCAAGAGATTTAGTACGGATGTTTTTGATACCCGCCATCTCAATCACGGCACGAGCCGGACCGCCGGCGATTACACCAGTACCGTCCGGAGCATTCTTAAGAAGTACAGAAGCGCTGCCGAACTTTCCAATCACATCATGAATTACACTTGCGTTATTGTCAAGAGTAACTGTGATCATTTTTTTCATAGCGTCTTCTTTTCCTTTGCGGATTGCTTCCGGGATCTCGGTAGCTTTTCCCAAACCTGCACCAACATGGCCGTTGCCGTCACCGACAACAACTAAAGCTGTAAAACGGAAGTTACGACCACCTTTAACAACTTTGGTAACACGTTTGATTGATACCACTTTTTCTAATAATTCCATCTGACTAGCATCAATACGTTCCTGTCTCATCTGTGTTCTCCCTTCCCTAGAAATTCAGCCCGGCTTCTCTAGCCGCGTCTGCCAGTGCTTTGATTTTACCCTGGTAAATGAAGCCGCCTCTGTCAAATACGACCTCAGTGATGCCTTTTTCTTTCGCTTTCTCAGCGATTACTTTTCCAAGGTATGCTGCCGCATCAACGTTGTTTGTCTTCTCAAGCTCTGCCTTCACGTCTTTCTGAAGAGTGGAAGCCGCTACAAGAGTATTTCCGACAGTGTCGTCAATGATCTGAGCATACATATGATTATTACTTCTGAACACAGCTAAACGCGGTCTCTCAGCAGTGCCGCTGAAACGGTTGCGTAATTTCATGTGTTTTTTTCTACGAATTTCGCTTCTTGATTTCTTACTAACCATTTTCACACTCTCCTTATTTATTTCTTACCAGTCTTACCGACTTTACGTCTGATGACTTCATCAGCATACTTGATACCTTTGCCCTTGTACGGCTCAGGTCTTCTCTTGTCTCTGATCTCTGCCGCATACTGTCCGACTTTTTCTTTGTCGATACCTTTTACAGTGATCTTGTTCTGACCTTCCAGAACAGTCTCAACGCCTTCCGGATCGATCATCTCGACTGGATGAGAGTATCCAAGGTTCAGTGTCAGTTTATTTCCTGATTTGGCAGCTCTGTAACCTACACCATTTACCTCAAGAACTTTCTCATATCCCTGAGTAACACCGATTACCATGTTATTGATCAGTGTTCTTGTCAGACCGTGAAGAGATTTCATTCTCTTAAGATCGTTCGGTCTTGTTACAGTTACTTCTTCGCCTTCAACTTTGATTTCCATTTCTGTCGGAAGCTCTTTTGTAAGAGTTCCCTTTGGACCTTTTACAGTCACTACATTGTTCTCCGCAACTTCTACAGTTACTCCTGCAGGAATTGCTACGGGCAGTCTTCCTATACGTGACATACCTGTTTCCTCCTTAACTTAAATTTTCGGAGCGAATGCTTTAGTCCGCTCTGTTTTCAGTTGCATGCGCCTTCCGGCTCGGGGGTTTTTACAAGGAAGTTCTTGTCGCTGCGCTCCAAGAACACCCTTCTCACCAGGCTCAGCCGACGCTTACGCTTGGCTTTGCCAGGTGTTCAGTACTTAACTTACCAAATGAAGCAGAGTACTTCTCCGCCTACGCCGAGTTTTCTTGCTTCTTTATCTGTTACGACACCTTTGTTTGTAGAAAGAATCGCTGTTCCAAGTCCTCCGAGAACCTTCGGGATATTCTCTGTGCTTGCGTAAACACGAAGTCCCGGTTTGGAGATTCTCTTAAGTCCGGAAATAACTTTTTCATTCTTATCCACGCCGTATTTCAGTGTGATGTGGATCGTCTGGAAATGTCCGTCTTCTACAAGATCATATTTTGCGATATATCCTTCATCAAGCAGGATGTTTGCGATAGCAATTTTCATCTTGGATGCAGGTACATCAACTGTATCATGTTTTGCAGTATTTGCGTTACGGATTCTTGTAAGCATATCTGCAATCGGATCGCTCATAGTCATTGATAGATATCCTCCTATTCATTCTTCATCTATTAACAAGGAAGTTCTTGTCGCTCCGCTCCAAGAACGGCCTTCTCACTAGACTCAGCCTGCGCTGACGCTTGGCTTCGCCAAGTGTTCAGTGCCTACCAGCTTGCCTTCTTAACACCAGGGATCTGTCCTTTATATGCCAGTTCGCGGAAGCAGATACGGCAGATTCCATATTTTCTCAAATACGCATGCGGACGTCCGCAGATTCTGCAGCGGCTGTACTCTCTTGTAGAGAATTTCTGTTTACGCTGCTGTTTGATTTTCATTGATGTCTTTGCCATGAATTTCCCTCCTTACTTTGCAAACGGCATATTGAACTGTCTCAATAATTCACGTGCTTCCTCATCAGTTTTGGCTGTTGTAACGAAGATTACATCCATACCTCTGACTTTGTCGATCTTGTCATACTCGATCTCAGGGAAAATCAGCTGCTCCTTGATTCCAAGTGCATAGTTTCCTCTTCCGTCGAATGCGTTCGGGTTTACACCGCGGAAGTCACGCACACGGGGAAGCGCAAGGTTGATCAGACGGTCAACGAACTCATACATTCTTTCGCCTCTCAGTGTAACCTTGCATCCGATCGGCATACCTTCTCTGATTTTGAAGTTAGCCACGGAGTTCTTTGCTCTTGTAACTACTGCCTTCTGACCGGAGATCTTCTCCATATCAGAGATGGCAGACTCTAATACTTTTGCATTATCTCTTGCCTCGCCGACACCCATGTTGATAACAACTTTGTCAAGCTTCGGCACTTCCATAATATTTTTATAACCAAATTTTTTGATCATTGCGTCAACGATCTCATTCTGGTACTGTTCTTTCAGTCTACTCAAAGTCCTGGACCTCCTTCCTTGAATTAATCAATCACTTCGCCTGTTGTTTTCGCAACACGTACCTTCTTGTCGCCGTCCATCCTGAAGCCTACTCTTGTCACCTTTCCCTTGTGAACATACATAACGTTAGATGCATCAATGTAGCCTTCCTGATGAACAATACCGCCATTCTGGTTTGCTGCGCTCGGCTTTGTGTGCTTTGTCAGCATATTGACGCCTTCAACCAGGACTTTACCGTCTTTTTTATTTACGGCAATAACTTTGCCTTCTTTGTCTTTATCTTTTCCGGCGATTACCCTTACAGTGTCGCCTGCTTTAATCTTCATTGTTGACATTTACGGCACCTCCCTACAGTACTTCCGGAGCCAGGGAAACGATCTTCATAAAGTGTTTCTCTCTGAGCTCTCTGGCTACTGGTCCAAAAATACGTGTTCCACGTGGGTTCATATCGTCTTTTATAATAACAGCAGCATTTTCATCGAATCTGATATAGGAACCGTCTTTACGGCGTGCGCCCTTTACGGAACGTACAACTACAGCCTTTACGACATCTCCCTTTTTCACAACGCCGCCTGGTGTTGCATCTTTAACAGTCGCAACGATCACATCACCGATGCTTGCATATCTTCTTGTAGAACCGCCAAGTACGCGGATGCACAGAAGCTCTTTTGCACCTGTGTTGTCAGCTACTTTCAGTCTGCTTTCTTGCTGTATCATGCAGGTAAACCTCCTTCAAAATTATTTTGCTTTCTCCATGATTTCCACAAGTCTCCATCTCTTGTCCTTTGACAGCGGCCTTGTTTCCATAACTTTTACTGTATCTCCGATCTTACACTCATTGTTCTCATCGTGAGCTTTCAGTTTGTAAGTTCTTTTTACGATCTTCTTATAAAGCGGGTGTTTTACATGGTCCTCAACCGCAACAACGATTGTTTTATCCATCTTGTCGCTGACAACCTTGCCCGTACGGGTTTTTCTAAGATTTCTCTCTTCCACGGTTTATGCTCCTTTCTTATCTGCCTGCTTCAGTAATCAGAGTCTGAATACGAGCGATATTCTTTCTAACTTCCTTGATTCTGCTTGTATTGTCCAACTGGTTTGTGGCATTCTGGAACCTTAAGTTGAAGAGTTCCTTCTTAGCAGCTACTAATTCCTGATTTAATTCCTCTACGGATTTTCCTCTTAATTCTTTTACAAATGTATTAGTTTTCACTGTTATCACCGCCTTCTAAGTCTGCGCGAGAAACAATTTTGCATTTGCAAGGTAACTTATGCATTGCAAGTCGAAGTGCCTCTCTAGCTGTTTCCTCTGGTACTCCTGCAATTTCAAACATTACACGGCCCGGTTTAACTACTGCTGCCCAGTACTCAACTGTACCCTTACCGCTACCCATACGAGTCTCGGCCGGCTTAGCTGTGATCGGCTTATCCGGGAAGATCTTGATCCATACCTTACCGCCACGTTTGATGTAACGTGTCATGGCAACACGGGCTGCCTCGATCTGGTTGGAACGGATCCAGCACGGCTCAGCCGCAACGATACCGTACTCACCATATGTGATCGTGTTACCTCTGAGAGCTTTTCCCTTCATGGTACCACGGAACTGTTTACGACGTTTTACTCTTTTTGGCATTAACATTATTTATCGCTCCCTTCCTTATCTGCTTTAGTCGGAAGAACCTCGCCTTTGTAAATCCAAACCTTTACACCGACTTTTCCGTAAGTTGTGTCAGCTTCTGCGAATCCATAATCAATGTCTGCTCTTAAAGTCTGCAGCGGAATTGTTCCCTCGCTGTAAAACTCTGTACGAGCCATATCTGCGCCGCCCAGACGTCCGGATACGGAAGTCTTGACTCCCAGTGCGCCTGCCTTCATTGTTCTTGACATGCAGGACTTCATGGCACGTCTGAAGGAGATACGGTTCTCAAGCTGCTGGGCAATATTCTCAGCTACAAGCTGCGCATCCTTGTCCGGTCTCTTGATTTCCTTGATGTCTACGATCAGCTTCTTGTCAGTGAACTGTCCGAGTTCTTTTTTCACTTTCTCGATCTCAGAACCGCCCTTGCCGATTACGACACCCGGTTTTGCTGTATATACAACGATTTTTACTCGGTCGGAAGCTCTCTCAATCTCAATTCTGGAGATTCCGGCACTGTATAATCTCTTCTTTAAAAATTTTCTGATCTCGTGGTCTTCAACCAGGTTGTCAGCGAAATCTTTCTCTGCATACCATCTGGAATCCCAGTCTTTGATGACGCCGACTCTCAAGCCATGAGGATTAACTTTCTGTCCCATATTGCCCTCCTATCTTTCATTCAGCACAATTGTGATGTGGCTCATTCTCTTCTCGATTCTGTAAGCCCTTCCCTGTGCTCTCGGTCTGATTCTCTTCATTGTCGGTCCTTTGTTTGCGTAGCACTCCTCAATGTAAAGGTTGCTTGCGCTCATGCCATTGTTATTCTCAGCGTTTGCGATTGCTGATTTCAGCAGTTTCTCTATCACTGTTGAAGCATATCTCGGATTGTAAGCCAAAATACCGAGTGCTGTTGTTACATCCTTACCTCTGATGGCGTCAAGAACGTAGCAGGCCTTCTGTACAGATATTCTCGCGTAGGAAATCTTAGCTGAAGGTCTTGTATCTTTCTGCTCGTTTCTCTCTCTTTTGATCTGGGATCTATGTCCTTTTGCCATGGATGAACCCTCCTTTCAAATATACGAATCTTATCTGACTTTTGACTTCTTCTCGTCTTTGCCGTGTCCTCTGTAAGTTCTTGTCGCAACAAACTCACCGAGTTTGTGTCCTACCATGTCCTCTGTAACGTATACCGGCACATGTCTTCTTCCGTCATGTACGGCAAATGTGTGGCCGACAAATGACGGGAAGATTGTAGAACGGCGTGACCATGTCTTTATAACTGTTTTATCACCTGATGCATTCATAGCGTCTACTTTTTTCAGTAAGCTTTCGTCTGCAAATGGTCCTTTTTTAAGTGAGCGAGCCATAGGTTCTAACCTCCTTGTGAATCTAATTATTTAATCGCTTTTCCGTCTCTTCTTCTTACGATCAGCTTATTGGAAGCTTTTTTCTTCTTGCGGGTCTTAAGACCAAGCGCCGGCTTGCCCCACGGAGTACACGGACCCGGGCGGCCGATACCAGTCTTACCTTCACCACCACCATGCGGATGGTCGTTCGGGTTCATAACAGAACCGCGTACTGTCGGGCGGATACCCATGTGACGTTTACGTCCTGCTTTACCAATATTGATCAGGTTGTGCTCTCCGTTTCCTACCACACCTACAGATGCGCGGCAGATGATCGGAACCATTCTCATCTCACCTGACGGAAGTCTCAGAGTTGCATATTTTCCTTCTTTTGCCATGAGCTGTGCGCTGTTTCCGGCAGAACGTACAAGCTGTCCGCCCTTTCCGGGATAAAGCTCAATGTTGTGTACCTGCGTACCAACCGGGATCTCAGAAAGCGGCAGGCAGTTTCCTACATGTACCTCTGCCTCCGGTCCGTTCATAACGGTCATACCGTCTTTCAGTCCTTCAGGGGCAAGGATATATGCTTTCTCGCCGTCTGCATAGCAGATCAGTGCGATGTTGGCGCTTCTGTTCGGATCATATTCAATGCCGATTACAGTTGCCGGAATTCCGTCTTTCTTTCTCTTGAAGTCTACGATTCTATATTTTTTCTTAGCTCCGCCGCCACGATGTCTTACTGTAATCTTGCCCTGCGCGTTGCGGCCAGCCTGTCTTTTCTTGGAATCCAGGAGGGATTTCTCAGGAGTTGTCTTTGTGATCTCAGAGAAATCAGAACCTGTCATCTGTCTTCTGGAAGGTGTATATGGGTTATAAGTTTTGATTCCCATTACTTTCTCTCCTTTCGTTAGCTCTAATTATTCGTTTCACGGATTTGCACCGTATATAGTGATTGGTGAAGTTTCATCAAGGGATTTACAGTTCGCTGCGCCAGGCTCGAAAAGACCTCGCCAAACTCCGCGAACGGATCCCGACTAAAACTCGACCTGCGTCTTCGACTTGCTCTCGTTAAGTCTACAGACCCTCAAAGATCTCAATATCTTTGCTGTCCTCTGTAAGCTGTACAATTGCTTTCTTTGTTTTAGCTGTCTTGCCGAATGTCATTCCACGTCTTTTGTTCTTTCCGTCAAGATTCATTGTGTTGACACTCTTCACCTTTGTTCCGTCGAACATTTTCTCAACAGCTTCTTTGATCTGATTCTTTGTAGCCTCTGTGTGTACAAGGAATGTGTATTTCTTGTCAGCCATCAGATCCATGCTCTTCTCTGTGATAACCGGTTTAAGGATTACATCATAATACTGAATGTTTGCCATTATGCGTACACCTCCTCAATCGCCTCAACAGCAGCCTTTGTCGCAATTACTGTGTTGTATTTCAGAACATCATATACATTAATTGTATTTGTACGTGCCGTTTTTACATCCGGAATGTTTCTTGCGGAGATCTCAGCATTTGTGTTTCCGTCTTCCAGAACAACCAGCGCTTTGTTTACGTTCAGATTGTTCAGAACTTTCTGGAACTCTTTTGTCTTGATCTCGTTGAAGCTCAGTTCATCAACTACGATAAATTTGTTTTCTTCCACTCTGGAAGTAAGCGCGGACTTCAGAGCCGCTCTCTTCTCTTTCTTGTTCATCTTGAAGGAGTAGTCTCTCGGAACCGGAGCGAATACTACGCCGCCGCCTGTCCACTGGGGAGCTCTTGTTGATCCCTGTCTTGCGTGGCCTGTTCCTTTCTGTCTCCACGGTTTTCTTCCGCCGCCGGAAACTTCAGAACGTGTCTTAGCTTTCTGTGTTCCCTGACGATTGTTTGCAAGCTGATTTACAACTGCCATGTGCACCAGGTGCTCATTAACCTCAACACCAAATACAGCATCATTCAGTTCGATGGTATCAACTTCTTTACCTTCGATATTGTAAACAGATACTTTTGCCATCTGTGTGTTCCTCCTTTCTTATTGTCACCCTTAGCAGCTCTTAACGGATTCTTTGATCGTTACGAGGCATTTCTTCGGTCCCGGTACAGAACCTTTGATAAGAAGCAGGTTATTCTCTGCGTCAACTCTTACAACTTCAAGATTCTGAACTGTGATCTTCTTGTTACCCATCTGTCCGGGCATTTTCTTTCCTTTGAATACCTTGCTCGGATCAGATGCAGCACCGTTAGAACCAGCGTGACGATGGAACTTGGAACCGTGTGTCATAGGTCCTCTGCTCTGGCCGTGACGCTTGATCGCGCCCTGGAATCCTTTACCTTTGGAGATTGCAGTTGCGTCAATGTGATCGCCTACTTCGAAGATGTCTGCTTTGATCTCCTGAGCCAGTGCATATTCCTCTGCATTGTCAAATCTGAACTCTTTTACATATCTCTTTCCGGAAACGCCTGCTTTGTCAAAGTGGCCTTTCTCAGCTTTTGTCACACCGTTTCTGTGTGCAATTGCTTTCTTGCCGCTGCTGTCTTTTGTGACAATCTTCTCTTTCTTGTCAACAAATCCAACCTGTACAGCGCTGTAGCCGTCGTTCTCAACAGTCTTAACCTGTGTTACTACGCACGGTCCTGCCTGCAGAACTGTTACCGGAATCAGACTTCCGTCTTCATTGTTGAAGATCTGAGTCATTCCAACTTTTGTAGCCAAAATAGCTTTCTTCATTATAATTACCTCCTGTGATTTACAGCGGAACGCTTTCGCGCTCATCCTAAATGTTAGGACGTTACTGCTTTAATATAATGTAGCTGTCCGTATTATTTGGACTTCATTTTGATATCAATATACACACCTGCCGGCATTTCCAGTCTGGAAAGCGCGTCAACCGTCTTCTGTGTCGGTGTAATGATATCAATCAGTCTTTTATGAGTTCTCTGCTCGAACTGCTCTCTGGAGTCTTTGTACTTGTGTACAGCTCTCAGAATTGTCACTACTTCTTTCTTAGTCGGCAGCGGCACCGGTCCGCTCACCTGTGAACCATTCTTTTTTACAGTTTCGATAATTTTCTTTGCGGATGCATCAACCAGCTGGTGATCATACGCTTTCAGTGTGATTCTCATTACTTGACTTGCCATAAAAAAAGTCGCCTCCTTTTCGTACTTGTAACTCAGTACGACAAGCGGTGACTGTACACTCTCCCGTGTGTGTCGTGAGAAACATACACGGCGCTCCCGTTTTTTCAACTCCTGCCGCAGACTTCCGCCCGCATGCAAAAACGAGATACTGTTGTGATTCGTACAGTGACTTGTCGCCAGTTTCCTAACTTGACATTCGCTCCACGGAAAACCTG
>ERZ1090861.628-NODE-628-length-20883-cov-9.736028_pt1 | contig 20883 bp, 17 predicted proteins | sample MGYA00478482_ERZ1090861 | MGnify/ENA primary metagenome ERZ1090861 (study PRJEB33644, sample SAMEA5815744) | chicken gut metagenome | biome: Chicken; feature: Gastrointestinal Tract; material: Caecum | place: Ireland | collected 2019-01-01 | study: A study of the... | reverse complement strand
GGAGCTGTCCGAACGGAACGTGAGTTTCCATTGAAAATCCTGTTTTTAGCCTGTACTCAGGGTTTTAAGTTTTACTTATTACGCGGAACGGAGCTGAAATTTCTCGCAGCTGCTATCCGAAAACGATTTATTCTCACTTCGTATTCTGACATTTTCGGACTTTTTTTCAATCGCATGCCACAGATAAATTTAGCAGAGCGGATATTTTGCTGTGAGTTCTGCCGCCATTTTTCTTCCTGCTTCTACATTGTCTTCGCTTTCGATTACCATTGCAATAATCTCTGCGATTTTGTCCATATCTTCTTCGTTCATACCCCGGGTTGTTACTGCCGGAGTTCCCAACCTCACGCCGCTTGTGACAAACGGAGAACGTGGATCATTTGGTATGGTATTTTTATTGCAGGTAATATGTGCATCATCCAGACGCTTTTCAAGCTCTTTTCCGCTGACATTTTTCTCAGTCAGATCTACCAGCATCAGATGATTGTCTGTATCTCCGGACACAATCTTCACGCCACGCTTCTTCAGGCCTTCACAGAGTGCTTTTGCGTTCCTGACAACCTGCTTCTGATATTCTTTAAACTCCGGCTGAAGAGCTTCTTTAAAGCAGACAGCCTTGGCTGCGATCACATGCATCAGCGGGCCGCCCTGGATTCCAGGGAATACAGCTTTGTTGAAATTGAACTTCTCGTTCATTTCATTGCTGGACAAAATCATGCCGCCCCGGGGGCCTCTCAGCGTTTTATGAGTTGTGGTTGTTGTAACATGAGCATACGGAATCGGGCTTGGATGAAGTCCTGCTGCCACAAGTCCTGCTATATGAGCCATATCTACCATCAGATATGCTCCGACTTCGTCCGCGATCTCACGGAACCTTTTAAAATCAATAGTTCTTGCATAGGCGCTGGCTCCGGCAACGATCATCTTCGGCCTGCACTCTTTCGCGATTTCAAGTACTCTGTCGTAGTCAATAACGCCTTCATCGTTTACGCCGTAAGGAACAACATGAAAATATTTGCCGGACATATTTACCGGTGAACCATGGGTCAGATGTCCGCCATGATCCAGATTCATTCCCATATATGTGTCTCCCGGCTGAAGGATAGCAAAGAATACAGCCATATTTGCCTGTGCTCCGGAATGGGGCTGAACATTCACATACTCGCAGCCAAAGAGCTCTTTTGCCCGCTCTCTCGCCAGTTCTTCCGCCACATCTACGCACTGACATCCGCCGTAATATCTCTTTCCCGGATATCCTTCTGCATACTTATTGGTCAGAGGGCTGCCCATGGCCGCCATCACTGCCTTGCTCACCCAGTTCTCTGATGCAATCAGCTCGATATGAGAGTTCTGTCTCTCCATCTCTGCTTTGATCACATCTGCGATTTCCGGGTCTGTTGTCCTGATTTCATCGAAGTCGTACATTCTGATTGTCCTCCATAGATTTATTTTTACTTTACTGTAAAAAAGCATTGAAGTCATTATATCACAGACAGCGCACTCACGTCTACGCAGGATTTTGATAACTATTTTCTGACAATTCTGTCCAAAGGGGTCCGTCCCCTTTTGCTGATATTATCTGACAATAGGTTTTATTGCCTATGTGAAATCGAACAGAGACAGCTGGTTGCTCTGAGGCAGATCACCGAACAGGCCCAGATCTGCCATCAGATCGATCACTGTTTTGCTTACTTTTGTCCTCTGCCTGAAATCATCCAGAGACAGATACTGTCCGTCTTTTGACGCCTCTTCCACAGCTTCCGCCGCCTTATCGCCCATTCCCTCTATACTGGAAAGGGATGGCATCAGCTTCCCGTCTATAATCTGAAACTTGGATGCTTTAGCCCGGTAAATATCGATGGGCATAAATTCAAATCCGCGGGCGTACATCTCCTGTACGATTTTCATATCTTTCAATACATCCTGCTCTTTTTTACTCAGAGTATCGCTGCGTTTTTTATAGTCCTGCATATAGTAGTTCAGCTTATCCTTTCCCTGGCACATAATTTCATAGGAAAATGCATCTGCGCGGATACCGAAATATGCCGCATAATAGGCCAGGGGGTAATGGATCTTGCAGTAGGCAATCCGGTATGCCATCATTACGTAAGCCGCTGCGTGGGCTTTCGGGAACATATAGCTGATCTTTTTGCAGGACCAGATATACCAGTCCGGCACATTTTTTTCCTTCATGGCTTCTTCCCACTCAGGCTTCAGTCCCTTTCCTTTCCGGACACTTTCCATAATCGTAAAGGCAAGCGCACTTTCCACTCCCTGATTAATCAGATAGATCATAATATCGTCACGGGTACAGATAGCGGTGGAAATAGTTGCCTTACCTGACTTTACAAGCTCCTGGGCATTTCCCAGCCACACATTGGTGCCGTGAGACAGTCCGGAAATACGGATCAGGTCGGACAAAGTCTGAGGTTTTGTATCCTCAACCATCTGAATAACAAAGTCTGTGCCGAACTCCGGAATTCCCATACATCCCAGCTTACAGCCGTCAATATCTTCCGGTTTAATACCCAGCACATCGGTTCCGTGGAACAGCTCAATTACTTCCTTATCATCCAGAGGAATGTCCGTGGCAACAAACGGATTCTCTTCATTGTATTCATTCTCCATTGCGTCGGATGTAATATAGTCCTCCAGCGTACGGATCATAGTCGGATCATCATGGCCCAGGATATCCAGTTTCAGCAGGTTGTGGTCAATGGAATGATAGTCGAAATGGGTCGTAATAATTCCGCATTCCATATCATTGGCAGGATGCTGAACCGGTGTAAATTCATTGATATCATGCCCGTGGGGAAGTACCACGATTCCTCCCGGGTGCTGTCCCGTACTGCGGCGGATGCCTGTACATCCCTGGGTAATCCGGTCAATCTCACACTTTCTCTTTCGCTGTCCGTGTTCCTCATAATAATTTTTGACAAAGCCATAAGCAGTTTTATCCGCCAAAGTTCCGATTGTTCCCGCTTTGAATGTATGCCCTTCTCCAAAAAGTACTTCCGTATACTTATGGGCCTTCGCCTGATAGTCACCGGAAAAGTTCAGGTCAATATCCGGCTCTTTATCGCCTTTAAATCCCAGAAACGTTTCAAAAGGAATATCAAATCCGGCCTTTACCAGCGGTTCGCCGCATACCGGGCAGTTTCGGTCCGGCATATCGAAACCGCATCCGCCGGCATATGCCCGGACTTCTTCTGAGTCAAAGTCGCTATAGTGACACTTTTTGCAGTAATAGTGCGGACTCAGAGGATTTACTTCAGTTATTCCCGACATAGTAGCTGCAAAAGATGAACCGACAGAGCCTCTGGAGCCTACCAGATATCCGTCCGCATTTGATTTCCATACCAGCCTCTGGGCGATAATATACATAACCGCATATCCATTCGAGATAATAGAGTTCAATTCTTTTTCCAGTCGCTCCGACACCTGCACCGGCAGTTTTTCTCCATACATCTCATGGGCCTTTTTATAACAGATGTCTCTCAGCTCCTGATCCGAATTTTCAATTACCGGAGGACATTTATTTGGATTAACCGGGGAAATTTTCTCTACCATACCTGCAATCTTTACAGGATTATCAATCACGATTTCCTTTGCTTTCGCGGCTCCCAGATAAGCAAATTCTTCCAGCATTTCCTCCGTAGTTCTCAGGAAAAGAGGCGCCTGTTCGTCTGCGTCGTCAAATCCTTTCCCCGCCATGATAATCCGGCGGTAAACCTCATTATCCGGATCCAGAAAATGAACGTCGCAGGTCGCCACAACCGGCTTACGAAATTTTTCTCCCAGTTCTACGATCTGCCGATTTATTTCCTTCAGATCTTCTTCGGAAGTAATATCCGGGATTCTATCGCTTTCAATCATAAAACGGTTGTTCCCGAGGGGCTGTATCTCATAATAATCATAAAATTCCGCCAGCCTTGCAATCTGCTCCTGGGACCGCTTTTCCAGAACGGCCCGGTACAGTTCTCCCGCCTCACATGCGCTTCCGATAATCAATCCCTCCCGGTATTCGTTTAACAGACTCTTAGGAATCCTGGGCACTCTTGCATAGTAGGTCAGGTGGGACTCTGAAATCAGCTGATACAGGTTATAACGGCCGATATCATTCTTGGCCAGAATTATAATATGATGAGAAGGCATCTTACGTATAGCATTGATATTCCGGTCTCCATACCGGTTCACCTGTTCCAGTGTGAAAATCTCTCTTTCTTTGAGCATCTCCACAAACCGCACGAAAATCTCTGCCGTAGCCCCCGCGTCATCCACCGCGCGGTGATGATTTTCCAGAGAGATATGCAGCGCTTTTGCCACAGTATTCAATTTATATTTTGAAAGCGTAGGCAGAAGGACTCTTGCCAGAGCTACTGTATCCACATATACAAATTTCCGGTCGATCTGCTGATTTCTGCAGTTCTGCTCTATAAAACCCACATCAAATCCTGCATTGTGGGCGACCAGAATTCCGTCTCCCACAAACTCCAGAAACTGCGGAAGTATCACTTCGATTGTAGGGGAATCCATCACCATTTCATCCGTAATGCTGGTCAGATTTGTAATTTCAAAAGGAATGGGACGCTCCGGATTTACAAAAGTGCTGAACCGGTCAGTAATTTCCCCGTTCTCTACCTTCACCGCTCCGATTTCAATAATTCTGTCCCTGATGGAACTAAAACCGGTCGTCTCAATGTCAAATACAATATATGTATCATCCAGCGATTCATTTTCCGCATTTACCGCAATCTCAGAAAGATCATCCACCACATAACCCTCTACTCCGTAAATGACCTTAAAAGGATCGTCTTTGTCCAGAGTCTCGATATAATGATTCGCCACCGGGAATGCCTGGGCAACTCCGTGATCTGTAATAGCAATAGCCGGATGTCCCCAGTCATGCGCCCGTTTCACAATATCATTTACCTCAGACACCCCATCCATATCACTCATCTTTGTATGACAGTGAAGCTCCACACGCTTGACCGGACTCAGATCTTTTCTTGGCACAGTAAAATCTCCGATTTTTTTGATTCCGGTCACGGATTGAATGGTAAGTTCCCCATCGAACTTATCAATTGCCGTAATGCCTTTAATTTTCACAAAGGCTCCTTTCTTCAGCTCACCCAGAATTTCCGGGAGCTGGTCATTTCGAGTAAACATTTTTACTGTAATGGTGTCAGTAAAGTCTGTCACCGAAAAAATAATAATCGTCTTTTCATTCCGTATTTCCCTTGTCTCGAAACTGATTATCTTACCGTGAACCGTAACCTCTCCCATCTCTGAAACAATCTGTTCCAACGGCATAGTTTCATCGTCAAAGTTTCTGCCGTAAATCAGATTCGGGTCATCTCCTGTTTTAACCGGGCGGTAATAGTCTTTTTTCTTAAACTCTTTTTTCCGTCCGCTTCTGCCTCCGGATCCATTTCTGCTTCCTCCTGAAGATGGAACGGAATGGGAAACTTCCCTTTCGCCGGAAGTGCTCCCGGAATCTGCTGTCTTTCTTTTTGCCCTCACTTCCTCTGCCGCATCTCTGTCTGTTTTTTCGTCCTGCGTTTTGTTTTTCCGGCTGTATCCGCTTCTCTCGAAAATTGCATTAATCTCCTGCTGCAGGCGCTGCTCATCATATTCCCTGCTGCCGCTCTCCTCATTTTCCCGGTAGGAAATATTAAAAGAAACATCCATCTGAAACCTCTGGTGAAAGACTTTTTCCAGATAGTGCAGAATTTCTTCCCGTCTTCCTTCGGATACAATGGTATCCAGCAGCTCCAGGCAGATAATCCCGCCGTCTCCCAGATGAATCTGCGCATGGGAAAACATACTGGACGCCAGCACACTTGTCTCTTTCAGCTCCAGTATCATACTGTCCCTGTATTCCCGAAGCAGGACGTCCGGCGTATACTGTCCGGAAAGTGCGTACTTTTCCATAATTTCCACATTGATATGTGTTCCTGAAAAAAGTTGTTCTTCAATTCTCTGTTCCATCAGACGGATCTGCTTTTTCTGGATAAGATGCCGGCTGAAAATATGTATACGAAGAAAATCACGGCCGGAATTCGTCGTGATTTTCTGAACTTCCACATCTGCAAAAAGAATCTGAATATCCTCCTCAACTTTTAATGTGGGAAATACATTAAAAAAAGTCTTTTTTCCAGTTACCTGTTCCAATTTAACAACTCCTGACGCAGTGTACTGAGGAGTTCCTCCTCTTTTACTTTTTTCACAATCTGTCCTTTTTTAATCAGCAGCCCTTCGCCCACGCCGCCTGCAATGCCGATATCCGCTTCCTTTGCCTCGCCCGGCCCGTTAACTGCGCATCCCATAACGGCTACTTTAATATCCAGTGGAATATCCTCTACCATTTTTTCCACCTGTCCGGCCAGACCGATCAGATCAATCTTTGTACGGCCGCAGGTAGGACAGGAAACAACCTCTATCCCGCCTTTGCGAAGCCCAAGCGTCTTCAGAATCAGCTTTGCTGTCCGGATTTCCTCCACAGGATCCCCGGTAAGAGAGACACGAATCGTATTTCCGATTCCTTCATGTAGAATAATTCCCAGGCCCACGGAAGACTTCACATTTCCGGAATATACCGTTCCCGACTCTGTAATTCCCACATGGAGAGGATAACTGCACTGTTTTGCAATCAGTTCATGAGCTTCTACGCACATCAGTACATCTGAGGATTTGATGCTTACTACCAGATTGTCATACCCCATGTCTTCAATCATATGTACTTTATCCAGAGCACTTTCCACGATTCCCTGTGCCGTTACCCCGCCATACTTCTCAAGAAGATGCTTTTCCAGAGAACCGCTGTTTACTCCCACCCGGATAGGGATCTGATGTTCCTTCGCTTTATCTACGACTGCTTTTACTCGTTCTGGAGAACCGATATTTCCCGGATTAATCCTGATCTTATCTGCTCCGTTCTCGATGGAGACAATGGCAAGACGATAATCAAAATGTATATCCGCGACAAGCGGAATATGGATTCTCTTTTTTATCTCTCTTAGTGCCTCCGCAGCTTCCATTGTCGGAACCGCACAGCGGATAATTTCACAGCCTGCCGCCTCAAGGCGAAGAATCTGTTCAACAGTCGCATCCACATTTTCTGTACGTGTATTGGTCATAGACTGGATTGCCACAGGATTTTCCCCGCCGATCTTAACATTTCCGATTGAAACTTCCTTTGTGAGATTTCTGTACATTGCTTTTCTCCTTTTTGATTTTTAACAACAGAAGAGTCCCGCCTGCGGGACTCTTCTTAAAATCTTTTATTCACGTTCAAATACAATCTGATCTCCGTATTCCCGTTCGGTAAGAGTCAGAGTGTCGTTTTCAATACTATAGCTGTAAGTCCCGCCGAAGGGATCCTGGTCATCCTCTGACAGAACAGCTGTATTATCTGTGTTTTCCCGGACAGAATCGTTGTTCAGCTGAACGGTAAATGTCTTATTCTCCTTGTCCACACTGACATCCAGAGTATAAGAGTCTCCGTCTTCATCTCCGTTTATCCGTGTAATCACGACACTGTCATCTCCCCGGACTTCCATTCGAATTCCGTTATCTTCGCTTACCCATGTTCCTTCCAGCGGATTGCCGGTAAAAAGTTTCACAACAAAAAACACTGCAATGATAACAATGAGAACGGAAGAAACCGTCATCACGGTTCTCCATGCTGTATTTCTCTTTTCTTCACTGTTTTTGAAAATCATAAAATACTCCCCTTCTCACTTACTATAACTATTATAGCGGATTCCGCCGAATACTGTCAACGCTCCAAAAGGGATTCTCATTACAGAAAAAACAAGAGAAAGTGTCTGCTAAAATATACTGTTCAGGAAATCAAAGAGCGCTTTCATTTCCTCTTCTGTACCTACGGTTATCCTCAGATAATCCCGTATTCGCTCTGAATTCCAGTGTCTTACATAGATATTGTGGTTTTTCAGTTCCCGGAACAGTTTTTCCGCGTCATAGTCCGGATGCTTTGCAAAGATAAAATTCGCTTTTGGCTCCGGAAATATAAATCCCAGTCCTTTAAGCTGTTCTTTCGACCATTCCCGGGTTGCTACTATCATACGGATTTTTTCCCTGAAATATTCTTCATCCTGTACAGCCGCAGCGCCGCACACAAGATCCGGCTGATTCATCGTATAGGAATTAAAAGAATATTTCACATTATTCAGACAGCGGATCAGATCCGGATTTGAAATGGCATATCCGATCCTCATTCCCGCCATGCTCCTGGACTTCGAAAAAGTCTGCACAACAATCAGGTTGTCGTATTTTCCAATCAGTTCCAGCGCTGACTTTCCCGCGAAGTCTATATATGCCTCATCTACAATTACAACAGAGTCTCTGTTGTGAGACAGAATATCTTCTATGAAATCCAGCTCCTCATAGATTGCTGTGGGAGCGTTCGGATTGGGGAAAATAATTCCTCCGTTTTCCCGGTAATAATCTTCCCGCACAATCCGGAATTCATCATTCAGCTTCGGGCACTCATATGGAATCCGGTAGAGCTGTGCCCACACCTTATAAAATGAATAAGTAATATCAGGAAACAGAATCGGCTTTTCCGAATTAAAAAATGTCAGAAAGCACAAAGAAAGCACATCGTCTGAGCCAACTCCCACAAAAACCTGATTCTTATCTACCCCGTAATATCCTGCCAGCGCCTCTGTCAGGGCTGACGCCTCAGGATCCGGGTAAAGCCGGAGTATATCCGCATCCAGATTTCCCAGAGCCTCAGCCACGCGGGGCGACGGAGGATAAGGATTCTCATTTGTATTCAGTTTAATTACCCGATGCTGAGGCTGTTCTCCCGGAACATAGGGTTCCACCTGACGGATATTTTTTAATAATTCATTTCTGACTGTCATGTTTTTTCTCCTGAAATCCTATTTATACTCCTTGGCAAGTTCCGCGAATTTCGGCAGTGAATTTACAATCGTCTCATAGGATACGCAGTAGGCGATTCTTACATATCCCGGGCATCCGAAAGAACTTCCCGGTACAATCAGAATATTATATTTCTTTGCCTCCGCACAGAACTTTTTCTCATCTTCTACCGGAGATTTTACGAACAGATAGAAAGCGCCTTCCGGCTTGATGCATTCAAATCCAAGTTCCTTCAGTCCGTTGTACAGCGTCTCTCTGTTTCTGTTATAGAAAGAAATGTCGGTCTTTTCATTGAGGCACGCTTTTACTACTTTCTGCTGAAGAGTCGGAGCATTGACAAATCCCAGAATACGGGTGGCCACATTTGCAGCGGCAATCAGATTTTCGCTGTCTGCCGCCTCATCCGGTATCACAAGATATCCGATCCGCTCTCCGGGAAGAGAAAGGGACTTGCTATAGGAGTATCCCACTACCGTATTGTCATAATATTTCGTCAGGTACGGGACTTCCACACCGTCATAGGCCAGTTCCCTGTATGGCTCATCTGAAATCAGATAGATATCTGTGCCGTATTCCTTCTGTTTTGCTTCCATTACCGCAGCCAGCTTTTTGATTGTCTGCTCCGAGTACACGACACCGGTAGGATTATTCGGCGTATTGACGATTACCACTTTGGTCTTCGCCGTAATCTTTGACTCGAACTCGTCCAGTTTCGGCTGGAATGTTTCTGTGTCCGGTGAAATCTCCACAAGTACGCCGTCGTAATTATCTGTGTAGCTCCGGTATTCTCCGAAATACGGTGCAAAGACAATCACTTCATCGCCGGGGTTCAGCAGAGCCTTTAATATTACGTTCAGACCTCCTGCCGCTCCCACTGTCATCGTAATATTGCGGCCCTCGAAAGCAGTGCCGAACCGCTCATTTAAAGACTGTGCAACTGCACTTCTTACATCTTCATATCCCGCGTTGCTGTTTGTATATCCGTGAAGAACGATGGGATCTTCATCATCCAGCAGATCAATAATGGCTTTTTTTACACTTTCCGGCGCCGGAACATTTGGATTGCCCAGACTGAAATCAAACACATTTTCCGCGCCGTACTTCTGAGCCAGGCGGTTGCCTTCCTCAAACATTGCGCGGATTGCCGAACTGTTTGCTACCATGTTTTCCATCTTTTTTGAAATCATTGTACTGTCTCCTTTTCTTTTACTAGGCCTTTTTCAACCAGAAATGCAGGCCGGTAGGAAAGTTTTGCCTTTCTTAATCCTTCCGCTCCGGTATCGTCCTCTCTGTTTACATACCGATAATCCATACATTCATGCTGTACAAACTGCTGATTAATCATAGGATAAGCCCCCTCTACATCCGGGAATGCCTTCTCTATATGAACTACAAAAGTATCCTGACAGACCTGTTCACCTACAGTAAATGCCACAATTCTCCCCTCTGCCCGAAGTACGCCTCCTTTTAACCCCAGTTCTTTATACAGCCTGAGGGAATTCAGCGTCACACACATTTCCGCATTCTTTTCAGCATCCTCATCACATCCGTTCTGATTCCGCCACTGCAGCGCCATCTGGAAACACTCCTCCACGTTGCTGTCGTCAAGGGACTCATAAGACCAGTCCGGATAAAGAGATTTGAATTTATTTATGTGATTGCGCTTACCGTGAAGTTTTTTTCCCGCAAGGGTGGCCAGCTTCTCCGTCTCATATACATAATCCGCCACATCTCTGTTATATTCAATTTCAAACCTTCCCGGATACCAGCCTTCCAGTTCCTCAAAATGTTCCGGCGTCACATTATACAGCCGGAATGGCATTCCTGTGTCACGGGAATACTCCATCAGATAATCAAGCGCGGCGTGAACATTCTCCCGATCTCCTGCCGGATAGGAAAAAGCGATGCCGTTATCTTCACTGCGGAATACAAGGGCATTCTGAACCACCGCAAATTTCACCCGGTAATGCCTGGACCAGAGGTAAACATTTACAAAAGTACGTTCGCAGCTTCTCCCCGGAGCCTTATTAAAATAGCTGCTGATCAGCTCTTTATCTTCCAGTTCCGGACGTTTAAATATCGGTTCATCCATATGATATCAATCCTCCATTTTTGCCAGTTTGGCGGTCTGATCTGCCGCAATCAGACTGTCAATAATTTCGTCCAGATCTCCGTTTAATACAGAATCCAGCTTGTGCAGCGTCAGTTTGATCCGATGGTCTGTCACACGGCCCTGTGGGAAATTATATGTTCTTATTTTTTCCGAACGGTCTCCGGTTCCGATCTGGCTTCTTCTTGCTTCAGCCTCGGAAGCCTGCTGCTTTTCAAGTTCCAGGTCATATAGTTTCGAGCGCAGGAGCCGGAATGCTTTTTCTTTATTCTGAAGCTGAGACTTTTCTGTCTGGCTGTAAATTACAATCCCGGTAGGGAAATGAGTCAGACGGACCGCAGAGTCTGTTGTATTTACACACTGTCCTCCGTTTCCGGATGCGCGCATAACGTCGATACGGATATCTTTTTCGTCAATTACCACATCCACTTCTTCCGCCTCGGGCATAATTGCTACCGTAATTGTGGATGTATGAATTCTTCCGCCGCTCTCTGTCTCCGGTACACGCTGAACCCGGTGCACACCGCTTTCATATTTCAGTCTGGAGTAAGCGCCCTGTCCGGAAATCATAAATACACATTCCTTAAAGCCGCCGATTCCGTTTTCATTTAAAGAAATCATCTCTGTCTTCCATCCGCGGCTGTCCGCATAATGGACATACATACGATAAATCTCCGCGGCAAACAGAGCGGCCTCATCCCCGCCTGCGCCGGCACGGATTTCAACAATAACATTTTTGTCATCGTTCGGGTCCTTGGGAAGCAGCAGGACTTTCAGCTCCTGTTCCAGTTCTTCCACCCGTTTTCTGGATTCGCTGAGTTCTTCCTTTGCCAGCTCCTTCATTTCCTCGTCCGACTCTTCTTCGAGAAGGAGCAGACTGTCCTCTATATTCTGTTTACATTTCTTATATTCCTGGTAAGCTTCAATGATCGGAGCGAGATCGCTCTGTTCCTTCATCAGTTTTCTGAAGCGTTCCGGATCATTGGCCACATCCGGCTCCTGAAGTTCGCCCATCAGTTCTTCATAACGGATCAGCAAATCATCTAATCTGTCAAACATTTCTATCTATCCTTTCCATTCGTTATCATACCTGCCGCATACTACCCGGTCAAGTCCTGCCAGGTCTTTTCTGACCCGGACGTCAGAAAACCCGGCCTGTATCATAAGCTCCGCAACTTCCCGGGCCTGATCATATCCGATCTCAAATATCAGCATGCCTCCCTGTTCCAGGTATGATCTGCTTTCCTTTACAATCCTTCTGTAAAAATAAAGCCCGTCTTCTTTTCCGTCCAGCGCGCAGATCGGATCATGCATTTTCACTTCATCCTGCAGGCAGTCAATTTCGGAAGTGCGAATATACGGAGGATTAGAAAGTATCATACTATACCTTCCTTCCACATTCTCAAACAGGTCTCCCTGCACAAACCGGGCTTCTATGTGATGTCTTTCAGCGTTTTCTTCTGCAACGGCAAGTGCTTTTTCTGAAATATCTGCTCCGGTTCCCTGAGCAAGGACTTCCGCTCTTTCTCCGCTTCCGGATAAACCGTTTTTCTTCAGATAATACAATACACTGATTAAAATACATCCGGATCCGGTACACATATCCAACAGACAAATGCCGTTACCCGCTGCCGGGATTTTACCGTCTGTCAGAAATTTGAGTGCCGTTTCCACCAGAATCTCTGTATCCTGCCGGGGAATCAGTACATTTTCATTTACCCGGAAAGACAGCCCCATAAATTCCTGTTCACCGGTCAGATGCTGAAGAGGTATATGTTCCGCCCTCTTCTTTATAAGAGACCGGTATCTTTTATACTGCTCATCACCAATCTGCATTCCGGGTTCTGCAAAATAAGCGGTGCGGGTAATTCCGGTTACGTATTCCAGGAGATACCAGGCATCCAGCGCCGCATCCGGAATCCCGGCCTGGGCAAGTTCCTGCTTTCCTGTGTCACAGGCCTCTTTCAGCGTCATAAATTCTCCCTCTGCCAGGTTTTCCAGTCAAACACTTCCTCCACAGCCCGGATTCCGACCTCAATCATAGAGTCATCCGGCTCTTTTGTAGTCATATTCTGCACCCACATGCCCGGCTTACTTAAAAGATTAACAAAAGAATTGTCGCTATTTCCCGCCAGCCGGATAATTTCATAGGATACTCCGGCAATCAAAGGGAAAAGTGCAATCCGCAGCACTACCCTCAGAACAGGAGATTCTGTGACAATAAAAAAGCAGAAAATAATACTTACAATCATTACGAAAAAAAGAAAACTTGTTCCACATCTTTTATGCTGCTTTGAACTTTTTCTTACATTCTCCACATTCAGTTCCAGTCCGTGCTCGATGCAGTTAATGCACTTGTGTTCCGCGCCGTGATACATAAATGTTCTTTTGATATCTTTTGTCCTGGAAATAAGAAGAATATAAAGCAGGAAAATAACAACCCGGATTACCCCTTCAAATACTGTCATAACTGCTCTGGAAGACGTATATCGCTCTACAATACTGCTCAGATAATACGGAAGTATCATAAAAATTGCTACAGCAAGAATCACAGCTACTGCTACAGTAAGATTTAAAAAGATCTTTTCCTGCTTTTCTCTTTTTGCAGCCTCTGCCTCCGTAAGGAGCTCTTCCTCCTCATCTTCAAAAAAGCCTGCTGAATAAGTCAGTGTCCTCATTCCCAGAACAAGTGAATCTACAAAATTAAATATCCCCCGGATAAACGGAATCTTTAAAGGTGTTTTCCAGGGAATCACACTTTTATAGTCCTTCACATCCACCACGATTTCACCGTCTGGTTTACGGACTGCCACGGAATATTTTGATCCGTTGCGCATCATAATGCCTTCCAGGACCGCCTGTCCGCCTATATTCGATGATTTCATTGTGCCTCCTGTCTTATAAACAACAAAGAGGCTGAGATGATCTCACCTCAGCCTGCAACGTATCATTTTTATTTAATACCATATTTTTTGTTGAACTTGTCAACACGGCCGCGAGCCTGAGCTGCTTTCTGCTGACCTGTATAGAACGGATGGCATTTGGAGCAGATTTCCACATGGATGCTTTCCTTTGTAGAACCTGTAGTAAATGTGTTGCCACAGTTGCAGGTCACTGTTGCCTGATGATATTCCGGATGGATTCCTTCGCGCATGATTTTCACCTCTCTATTTAAAATACTTATTTTACTCTATAAACAGCTTTCTAATTGTAGCATAAGATATTTTCTTTTGCAACTATTTTTTAATAAACTTCTGTCACATTATATGAATTTCTGTCGGATTACCTGGCGCACAAGTTCACTGTTTGACTTTGTATGTGCAAACATATTCAGAAGATTATCCACAGCCTCCTCTGCTTTCATTCCATTCATCGCTCTTCTGATAATATAAGCCGCTTCCTGCTCTTCTTTTGTCAGAAGAAGATCTTCCCGCCTTGTGCCGGATTTCGGTATGTCAATTGCCGGAAACATCCGTTTTTCCTGAAGTCTGCGGTCCAGCATCAGTTCCATGTTGCCGGTTCCTTTGAACTCTTCATATACCACATCATCCATCTTGCTGCCTGTATCCACAAGAGCTGTGGCAAGAATGGTCAGACTGCCGCCTTCCCGCATATTTCTCGCAGCCCCGAAAAAGCGCTTCGGCATATACAGCGCAGCCGGGTCAAGGCCGCCGGAAAGCGTTCTTCCTGAAGGCGGAACCGTAAGATTGTACGCTCTTGCCAGTCGTGTTATACTGTCCAGAAGAATCATAACGTCCTTTCCATGTTCTACCAGACGCTTTGCCCTTGCGATCACCATCTCAGAAACTCTTTTGTGATGCTCCGGGAGTTCGTCAAATGTAGAATAAATTACTTCCACATTAGGCCCCGCAATAGCTTCTCTGATATCCGTAACCTCCTCCGGACGTTCATCTATCAGCAGAATCAGGAGATGCATATCCGGCTCCGTTTTCTGAACAGACAATGCCGCTTCCTTTAAAAGCGTAGTTTTTCCAGCCTTCGGAGGGGATACGATCATCCCTCTCTGGCCTTTTCCAATAGGAGAAACCAGATCTACAATCCGCATGGCCGTAGAACTTCCGGGAGTTTCAAGACGAATTCTCTGATTCGGGAAAATCGGAGTCAGGTCTTCAAAATTCTTACGCTTCAAAGCTTCCGCCGGACGCAGACCATTAATCGTAGACACATATAATAGAGCGCTGAATTTTTCTCCCTGGGTCTTAACCCTTGTATTTCCGGTCAGAATATCTCCGGTTTTAAGACCAAATCTTCTGATCTGAGACGGAGAAACATACACATCATTCTCCCCCGGAAGATAATTTTCGCTGCGGATAAACCCATAGCCGTCCTGAAGCACTTCAAGAATCCCGTTCGCCACATGTCCGCTGTCAAGCATCTCAATATCGGTTTCTTCCTTTTTCTCCCGCATTTCTTCTTTTACTTCTTCTTTTGCCTCCGCGCTGGCCGCTTTCTGACGCTCCTGCTCATCCAAAGCAAGCATTGCATCGATCAGATCACTTTTTTTCATACCTGAAATACCGCGCATTTTTCTTGCTTTTGCCAGCTCTTTGAGCGTAGCCAGGGGGAGAGATTCATACTTTTCTCTTGTCATATTTGGTTTCCTTTCCTGTTTACTCATACCATTATTCCTGTCCGGTCTTTTACTTGTTCTTTCCTTTGTGCTATTCTGTGTTTTTGCTTAAATGCTTCAGGAATCTTCGTCTGAACTGACGATAATCGAAATCTCGCATTGCATAACCTGATAAGGAGCCCCACGTCAACGCATGAATGCGCAAAACAATCTCCTATCTGAATATATATTCCGATTATACAGACCGGCCCCGCACTTGTCAAGTTTGAACAGGAGTGTTATTATAAACCGTGTTAAAGACGACGGGAACAGCGCTCGCAGAAACGTCTGTTTCCACCATATGAAACTGCTGGGAGGATGTCCTTTTTATGGATGATAAAAAACGCTGGGGTGAACGGCGGTATTATTCTCTTGACTATGAACTGAAAAATACATTTGGCGAAAAGGTCTACAAAATCACACTGAACGGAGGCATGACCTGTCCGAATCGGGACGGGCGCTGCGGTACCGGCGGATGTATCTTCTGCAGCGCAAAAGGCTCCGGTGATTTTGCCGGCTCCGCCGCTCTTCCGATAGAGGCGCAGCTCGCCAGAGGGAAAAAGGATCTGGCGCAGAAACGCCCTATCCGCTCCTACATTGCCTATTTCCAGGCGTTTACCAACACCTACGCTCCTGTGGATTATCTGGAAAATATTTTTTCCCGGGCCGTCAGGGATCCGGATGTAAAAGTTCTGTCTGTGGCCACACGGCCGGACTGTCTTGGAAAAGATGTGCTGCATCTTCTGGAACATCTGAACCGGATCAAACCGGTCTGGGTGGAACTGGGACTGCAGACGATTCATCCACGCACGGCAGATTATATTCGCAGAGGCTATCCTCTGGAAGTTTTTGACAAAGCCGTATCAGACCTTCGTGCGGCAGGCATCCGGATAATTGTCCATGTCATCCTTTTTCTTCCCGGAGAAACGGAAGAAATGATGATGGAAACCATTGATTATCTGAACCGGACAGATATTCAGGGGATCAAGCTGCAGCTTCTGCACATTCTCCAGGGAACAGATCTTGCGCTGGACTATGAAAAAGCTCCTTTTTATGTTCCGGATATGGAAACGTATATCCGGGTGCTGGGCAGATGCGTCGCCCGGCTCCGGCCGGATATTTCCATACACCGTCTGACCGGAGACGGACCGAAGGAGCTTCTCATTGCGCCTCTCTGGACCGGCGCAAAACGAACCGTACTGAACCGATTTCAGCAGTATCTGAAAGAAAATGACATATGGCAGGGAAAGGAGTATTATGGCTGAAACATATACTTTATACAAATTAATAGTTTTATATATGCTTGACAAGGTGGATTTTCCCCTTACCACATCACAGATTTCCGAATTTATACTGGATAAAGGATATACCTCCTACTTCCGGCTTCAGGAGACGCTTTCCGAGCTGGGCGATTCCGGTCTTCTCAGCGCAGAGACAACCCACAACCGCACGCTCTACCATCTGACAGAAAGCGGTGCGGAGACAATCCACTTCTTCGCAAATAAGATTTCGCCTGCCATACAGCAGGATATTGATGATTTTCTCCGGGAAAAACAGTATGATCTGAAAGAGGAATCTTCTGTAAAATCTGACTATTACCTGAATACAAACCGGGAGTTTGAAGTACGGTGTCAGATTATGGAAAACGGCTTCAGCCTGATCGACCTGAAACTCACCGTACCCACCGAAAAGGAGGCCGAGTCCATTGCCGCAAACTGGAGCCGTCAGAGTCAGGAAATTTATACCCTATTGCTCTCGAAGCTTCTCTAGATATTCTTTTATCTGTTTTTCATATCCCAGCTCGCCGGGTTCATAGAACCTGGCGTCTTTTATTTCATCCGGAAGATACTGCTGTTTCACATAGTGCCCCGGGTAATCATGGGCATATTTGTATCCCGTGCCATGTCCCAGATCCTTTGCACCTTTATAGTGGGCGTCTCTCAGATGTACCGGCACGGATGTATTGTACTGCCGCACAGCCTGCTGAGCTGCAGTAATTGCGTTCACCGCAGAGTTGCTCTTCGGGGCGGAAGCCACATAAGTCACAGCCTGGGACAGAATAATAGCTGACTCCGGCATCCCGATGCGCTCCGCCGCCTGAGCTGCCGACACCGCCACAGTAAGCGCCATGGGATCAGCGTTTCCCACGTCTTCCGAGGCACAGATCATAATTCTGCGGGCGATAAATTTAATATCTTCTCCTGCATAAAGCATTTTTGCCAGATAATATACCGCGGCATCCGGGTCTGATCCGCGCATGCTTTTAATAAAGGCAGAAATGATATCATAGTGATTATCCCCTCTCTTATCGTAGTTCACTGCTCTTTTCTGAATACATTCCGACGCTACACCGAGAGTAATATGTATGATGCCGTCATCTGCCCGTTCTGTAGTAAGCACACCAAGTTCCAAGGCATTAAGCGCTGTTCTGGCGTCTCCTCCCGAAAGATCTGCAAGGAACTCCAGTGCGTCCTCGTCCACCGCCGCGCGGAAACTTCCCATCCCCTTTTCTGTATCAGAAACCGCGCGCTGGATTAACAGACGGATCTCATCTTTTGTAAGCGGCTTCAGTTCAAAGATACCGGAGCGTGACAGAAGAGCCTGATTTACCTCAAAATATGGATTTTCAGTAGTCGCTCCAATGAGAATCACGGTCCCGTCTTCCACAAAAGGCAGGAGATAATCCTGCTGCCCCTTATTGAATCTGTGAATTTCATCAATAAAGAGAATGGTTTTTCTTCCATACATTCCCTTCAGATCCTTTGCTTCACGGATTACTTCTTCCATGTCCTTTTTGCCTGCAGATGTCGCATTAATCTGTTTGAATTCCGCGCTGGTCGTATTGGCAATCACCTTGGCCAGTGTGGTTTTTCCGGTTCCCGGAGGCCCGTAAAATATTACGGAGCTCAGCTTATCCGCCTTTATGGCACGGTAAAGGAGCTTGTCCTTTCCAATAATATGCTGCTGTCCTACCACCTCATCCAGGGCAGACGGGCGCATCCTGGACGCGAGGGGAGCCTCTGTTTCCTGCGTTTTCTCTCTCATATAATCAAATAAATCCATAATTTAATCCATCCTCCCAATCACAAACGCCTGCTGTACTTTCCTGTTCTGACCGGATGGTCCGCTCCGGGCCATCATATGCATTCCTAATATACCGCCCGACTCTGTCCGGTCACTGAATCCCTGACAATTCCCGGATTACTTCTCCGGCCATCAGAAGACCGGCCGCCGGCGGGACAAAAGAAACACTGCCGGGCACAGGCCGTCCCGTTTCTCTCTTTTCCACCTCATCTTCATTCCTGACCGCTGCCGGCTTTTCTCTGGAATATACCACTTTCAGATGAGGGATCCCGCGGTTCTTCAGTTCTCTGCGCATCACTCTGCACAAGGGACACACACTGGTCTGAAAAATATCCGCAATCTCAAACAGCTCCGGATGCAGCTTGTTGCCTGTTCCCATGCTGCTGATCAGAGGAATTTTTCTGCGGCAGGCCAGTTCTGCTAGAGCAATCTTCGTGCTCACTGTATCAATGGCATCCACAATATAATCCACCGGACCGGCAAAGAACTGGTCCAGATTGTCCGGCAGCACAAATGTTTCCCATGTTTCTACCTGTGTTTCCGGGTCAATGTCCCGAATGCGTTCTTTCATTACTTCCGTCTTATATCTCCCGACAGTACTGTGATATGCAATAGACTGACGGTTAATATTTGTAAGAGATACTGTATCATTATCAATAAGAATCAGACGGCCTGCACCGCTTCTTGCCAGCGCCTCAATACAGTGTGAACCCACGCCGCCCACGCCAAACACTGCGATCGAAGCCCGCCTGAGGCGCAGCATCCCCTCTTTTCCCAGAAGCATTTCCGTTCTTGAATATTCATGTATCATAATCAAATCGTTCCTTTTCCAGATATTTCGTCATTTCATCTAATCCATCAGCAGACGGTCCACTGTGACAAACTCATACCCTCTTTCCTGAAGGATGTCGATAATACGCAAAGCAGCTTCCACCGAACTGCTGTAGCAGTCGTGTAAAAGAATAATATCATTTTCTTCCGTTTCCGTCACTACTCTCTGAACAATTTCACCGGCATTTTCCGTTGTCCAGTCAAGTGGATCCACAGTCCATTTCACATAAAGTTTATCCAGTTCTTCCTCCATATCATCCGGGAACGCGCCAAAAGGCGGTCGTACAAATTCTGTTTCTTTTCCCGTAATTTCCCGGATAAGCGCGTCTGTCATATCCAGTTCCTTATGAGCTTCCTCCCGGCTCATCTGCGCCAGATTTACATGGCTGTAAGTATGATTTCCGATCTGATGTCCTTCCTGGTACATCCGTCTGATTATATCACGGTTCTTATCTTTTTCAATATTTTGTCCGATCACAAAAAAAGTGGCCTTCACGCCCCGCTCTTTCAGTCCGTCCAGCAGCACCGGAGTACAGGATGCATCCGGTCCGTCATCAAATGTTATGGCAACCGACGGCCCCGGCCGGTCAGCATCAGTTTCTGTCTCCCCCGCTTCCATCCCTCCGGTTTCCAGACTCTGTAATCCACTGGCTTTTCCCGTATCTTCCGGAGCCTTTCCGCTATCAGCCGCATGCAGCGGGAAAAAGTTCAGAACACACAGAAACGCCAGCGCCTGCATTTGGTATTTCAGATTCCTTCTTCCCTCTTTGTTCAACTCTCCCACACAAGTACCTGCCTTTGTGGTTTCTACATCCTATGCTGCCTGCAAACTGTACATTCTGAAATTTGAATTTATCTGCGGCATGGGACTGAAAAAGGTCCGAAAATACTTTGATACAGAGTAAACAGAAATCGTATTCGGAGAGCGGATGAGGAGATTTTGATCTCCGTTCCGCAGAATAAAGTAAAACAGAAAAACCCTGGATACAGGCTAAAAACAGGATTTTCAATGGAAACTCACGTTCCGCTCGGACAGTTCCATTGAAAATCCTAACGCCTGCACCCAGGGCTTTTGTTTTACTAAATTCTGCTCCAAAGTCGCCCAAAATCTCCTCATCCGCTCTCCGAAAGGCGCATCCTGCCGTCTGTATCCCGCTGTTTTCTGCTCTCATCCCGCCGGCACTGCCACTGATAATTTCAAATTCAACAAACAAAAACAAAGACAGAACTTTTTCGATTATGACAACTGTTTGTCTGCCCTCTGCTTTTGAAACAGGAAAATACACCTGCTTTCAAACAGCAGCGCGGAATACAGTCT
>ERZ1090861.627-NODE-627-length-20918-cov-15.336337_pt1 | contig 20918 bp, 18 predicted proteins | sample MGYA00478482_ERZ1090861 | MGnify/ENA primary metagenome ERZ1090861 (study PRJEB33644, sample SAMEA5815744) | chicken gut metagenome | biome: Chicken; feature: Gastrointestinal Tract; material: Caecum | place: Ireland | collected 2019-01-01 | study: A study of the... | reverse complement strand
ACTTATACATAATGGAGAGGTATTGAGTAATGAAGAAAAGATTATTATGTTTGGCGCTTGTATTTGCAATGACAGCTACTCAGGCAATGCCTGTAGCAGCGTCCAGCCGGAAACAGGAGCTTCAGACACAGAAGTCTCAGACTCAGAGCAAGCTTTCAGAAGCGGAAAGCCAGGTGAGCAGCCTGGAGAATAAAAAGAATGAGTTGATGGGACAGATCGATTCCACACAGCAGGAACTTGTTACAATTATGACCCAGATTGATATGCTGAAGGAAGAGATTACAGATAAAGAAGCAGACATTAAACAGACACAGGAAGATTTAAAGGAAGCGGAAGCTGACCGTGATGAACAGTACGATAGCATGAAGAAGAGAATCCAGTACTTGTATGAGAATGGCGGAACAGATTCCTGGGCACAGATCCTTCTGGAGTCTGACAGCATTGCCGATATGCTTTCCAAAATTGAGAATAACGGAAAAATGTATGACTACGACAGAGAGGCTTTGGAAAAGATGAAAGCCGTTGTCCAGGAAGTACAGGATCTGGAAAATAAACTGATTACCGAGAAAGCAGAGTTGGAGGACAGCAAGAAAGAGCAGGAAGACAAGCAGAGCACTTTGGAGACAAAAATGGCTGATTTGAAAGCTTCCGCCAGCGATTACGAAAGTCAGATCGCTACAGTAAAAGCACAGGCACAGGAGTATAAAAACCTGATTGCCCAGCAGAATGCAGAACTGCAGCAGATTCAGAAAGAGGAGGAAGCAGCAGCTAAGGCAGCAGAGGAAGCCAGAAAACAGGCAGCAGCTCAGGCGGCCAGCAGTTCCAGCAGCAATTCCGGAAGCAACGGAAGCTCAGGAACTACCAGCAGCGGAACTACTTCTGCTGCAACAGGAAACACAGGAAATTCCAGTGTGAGCAGCAGCGGCGGAAGTACTGCTTCATCTGAAAGCTCTTCATCCGAGAGCACAAGCTCAAGTGCAGACAGCAGTGTTTCTTATGACAGTGCTACAGGATCAGCAGTAGTTGCCTATGCCAGTCAGTTTATCGGAAATCCATATGTCTATGGAGGAAACAGTCTGACCAATGGTATTGACTGCTCCGGATTTACACAGCAGATTTTTGCACACTTTGGATACAGCCTGCCACGTACCAGTGACGCACAGGCATCCTCTGGTGTGGCTGTAAGCTGGGAGAATCATCGTGCCGGTGACATTATCGTATACTCCGGACATGTGGCAATTCTGACAGGGGACGGCGGAATCATTCATGCTTCAAACAGTGCTCCATATCCCCAGGGCGGTATAAAATATACATCCAACGCTCTGTACAGATCTTACATAGCAATCAGAAGAATCGTTCAGTAAAAAGCTTAATAAAAAGACATCTTCATTTTGGAAGATGTCTTTTTTTTGCATAATTTATAATGTTGTCTCCGTCAGATCTTTGAGAAACCGTAACGACAGGATTCTTGAATTTCTTTGGTCTCGGTACTATAATGGAACAATGTGAGGCTGGAATAGAGGGCCTCCTGGTTTATGACAGAAAGAAGAGGATATTTTATGAAAAAGCAAAATGTGTATAGGATAAGTTTTTACATACTAGGACTTTTGATTCTGGCTATGGGCCTGACCCTGAATACGAAAGCGGGTTTGGGGGTATCTCCCATCATATCAGTATCTTATAGCATTTCTACGATTTTTCATCTGAACTTTGGGGATATGACATTAGTGTTATATTTTGTTTTTGTAGTAGCGGAGCTTTTCCTTCACAGCATACGAGAGAGGCGGAGGAGTCTCCATGGAGAAGAAGCCCTGGTTCATGCACGGAAAAAGGATCGGAAGCTGATTCTGCTCATGGATATCCTCCAGATTCCCTTGAGTCTTATTTTTACAAGATTTTTAAATGTGTTTGGCTCTCTGCTGCCTGATTTTGCTCCAGAAACAGATGGCATACAGGACCTGTTCCTGCGGCTATTGGTTCTGCTTCTGGCTATTATTTTTACAGGAATCGGAGCAGCCATGTCTCTTTCTATGAGGATCGTGCCCAATCCCGGCGATGGGATCGTCCAGGCGATAGCGGACTGTATTCATAAAAATGTGGGATTTACCAAGAACTGCTTTGATCTTTTCAATATCACCATCACCCTTATTCTGGGTCTCATTCTGGCCGGCCATTTGGTAGGAATAGGAATTGGAACGGTACTGGCAGTTATTGGAGTAGGCCGGATCATTGCATTGTTTCAGAAGTTGGCAGGTGAAAAAATCGTGGTGCTTTCCGGGGTAGAAACCTGAACCGGGTATTATGGAAGCTGCATATATTGTAAGGCATCTGGTTGAGTGCCGAGGAGAGATATGCTATACTGGTGCCACAGAAACGGCTATAGGGAGGCAGGGTTTTTGCTATTGAGGAGTATTTTGTCTGCCTGCATGCCATCGGCAGAAAATTTTTACTTAAGGGAAGAGGAGGAAAAGTATCTATCTGAAGGAGGTCCTATGAATTTAGAAGAAACTTTATACAGAATCCATCATGAAAAATTATACTACTGTGACAATGAAGATCTGATGAAAGAACAGGGAAAATACCTGGATATGCTGTTTACCTATAATCAGCTTCCTCCCAGTAAAGGAGAAGAGAAAAAAGCTCTTCTGAAGAAAATGTTCGGCAGGATCGGAGATAACTGTTATATTGAGACACCTTTTCACGCCAACTGGGGAGGCAAGAACGTATATATGGGAGACCATGTATATGCCAATTTTAACCTGGTGCTGGTGGATGACGCCAGGATAGAGATTGGTGACAATGTGATGATCGGTCCTAACGTGGTGCTGTGTACAGGAACCCATCCAGTGTCCCCCAGACTCCGGGCAAAGGAAGCTCAGTATAATAAGCCGGTGAAGGTAGAAAGGGGCGTGTGGCTGGGAGCCAACACCATGGTCATGCCGGGAGTTACTATCGGAGAGAACAGCATTATCGGAGCGGGAAGCATAGTGACAAAAGATATACCTGCCAATGTGATCGCTTTCGGAAATCCCTGTAAAGTCTATCGGGAGATCACAGAAGAAGACGAGAGATATTATGATAAGGATAAACTGATCGATATTGAATAGACAGGAAGCGTCAGAAAGGAGAAATAAGGTATGGGTATTTTCGCAGTATTGTAATAGCAAGGTGTATCCTTTGTTATTACGCCTTGCTGATCATTAAAAAGATGGAATGATTAGGAGGGTTATGAATGGCATATTTTTATTATCAGTCAAAAAAGATTTTTTATAAGGAAGCCGGGCGGGGCAAACCCCTTATCATGCTCCATGGAGATACTGCTTCCTCCCGTATGTTTGAGTTTCTCTTACCGCTGTATCGGGAAAACTATCGAGTTATCCTGTTGGATTTTTTGGGAAACGGGCAATCAGACAGAGTCGACAGGTTTCCAGAAAATCTCTGGATTACCCAGGCTGAACAGGTGATTGCACTTATTGAACATTTAAAGATTGAGAAAGTAAATCTTTTGGGGACAAGCGGTGGAGCATGGGTTGCTGTGAATACGGCATTGAAACGTCCTGACCTTATAGATAAGGTTATTGCCGATAGTTTTGACGGAAGAACTTTAAATGAAGATTTTACAGTGAATTTATTAAAAGAACGGGAAACTGCCAAACAAGATATCTATGCAAGGCAGTTCTATGAATGGTGTCAGGGCCAGGATTGGGAAAGGGTTGTAGACCTTAATACACAGGCACTGATAGAATGTGCAGTAAACAGAAGCCCTTTATTCTGTAAACCTTTAGAAACTTTACATATGCCAGTTCTCTTTATGGGAAGCTTAGAGGACGATATGTGCCGTAAAAATCTACTGGAAGAATACGCAGAAATGAGCCGGCAGGTACAGCAGGGGCGAGTACATATTTTTAAGACTGGAGGACACCCGTCAGTTATAACCAATGCAGAACTTTCAGCCAAAGTAATTACGGAATTTATCGGCATTTAAAGGAATTTCAGCAACTTCCTAGAAAAAAGGAGAGCCGGTTTAAATGGAGTACAGCCGTTTAGACCGGCTTTTGGCATATAAAAAGGATGGCGAAATTTTAGTTCGAAATTTTCAAAAAATTTTAGCACTCAAGCCTTGACACTGCTAACAACAGGTGTTATATTAACACTAGAACAAGAAAACCAGGCCTGCACAGCAGGCTATTTCATAAGACAATGGAGGGGATTTGTATGAATATCAGTAAATTCACGCAGAAATCGCTTCAGGCTGTTCAGGATTTGGAGAAGACAGCATATGAGTTTGGCAATCAGGAGGTTGAACAGGAGCATCTGCTCTATAATCTTCTGCATCAGGAGGACAGTCTGACATTAAAGCTTATTGAGAAAATGGAGATTCAGAAGGAACATTTTCTTACAAGAGTAGAACAGGCTCTGAATGCCAAGACAAAGGTTTCAGGAGGACAGCCCTATATCGGCCAGTATTTGAATAAAGCCCTGGTAAGTGCAGAGGATGAGGCAAAAGCTATGGGAGACGAATATGTCTCCGTAGAACATCTGGTTCTGGCTCTGCTGGATAATCCCAGTCCTTCTATGAAGAAACTGTGGCAGGAATATGGGATTACCAAGGAACGGTTTTTACAGGCTTTAAGTACAGTAAGAGGCAATCAGAGAGTGACTACAGATAACCCGGAGGTCACTTATGACACTTTGAATAAATACGGACAGGATCTGGTGGAAAAGGCCAGAGAGCAGAAGCTGGATCCTGTAATCGGCCGTGACAGTGAGATTCGGAATGTGATCCGTATCCTGTCCAGGAAGACCAAGAATAACCCGGTGCTCATCGGCGAGCCTGGAGTAGGTAAGACTGCAGCTGTTGAGGGGCTGGCTCAGAGGATCGTCCAGGGAGATGTTCCTGAGGGACTGAAGGATAAAAAGATCTTTGCTCTGGATATGGGAGCTCTGGTAGCAGGAGCCAAATACAGAGGCGAGTTCGAGGAAAGGCTGAAAGCCGTTCTGGAAGAAGTTAAGAAAAGTGAAGGACAGATTATCCTGTTCATTGATGAGCTTCATCTGATTGTAGGTGCAGGAAAGACCGATGGTGCCATGGATGCAGGAAATATGCTGAAGCCTATGCTGGCAAGAGGAGAGCTTCACTGTATCGGTGCCACTACCCTGGATGAGTACCGGAAATATATTGAAAAAGACGCTGCCCTGGAACGTAGGTTCCAGCCGGTTATGGTGGATGAGCCTACAGTGGAAGACACTATTTCCATTCTCCGTGGACTGAAGGAACGTTACGAGGTCTTCCATGGGGTAAAGATTACAGACAGCGCCCTGGTGGCTGCGGCTACTCTTTCTGACCGGTATATTTCCGACAGATTCCTGCCGGATAAGGCTATCGATCTGGTAGATGAAGCCTGCGCCCTGATCAAGACAGAGCTGGATTCCATGCCTACAGAACTGGATGAACTGCGCCGTAAGATCATGCAGATGGAGATTGAGGAGGCGGCCCTTAAAAAGGAAAATGACCGTCTCAGCCAGGATCGTCTGGTAGAACTTCAGAAAGAAATGGCAGAACTGAAAGATAAATTCAACAGCCAGAAAGCTCAGTGGGACAATGAAAAAGTAACTGTAGAACATCTCCAGAAACTGAGAGAGCAGATCGAGGATATGAACAACCAGATCCAGAAGGCTCAGAGAGAGTATGATCTGAACGAGGCCGCAAGGCTTCAGTACGGGGAACTGCCCAAGCTGCAGAAACAGCTGGAAGCAGAGGAAGAAAAAGCAAAGAGCCAGGATCTGTCCATGGTTCACCAAAGCGTTACGGAAGATGAGATCGCCAGGATCATTTCCCGGTGGACGGGAATCCCAGTGGCGAAACTTACGGAAGGCGAGCGAGCCAAGATCCTTCACCTGGAAGAGGAACTTCATAAACGGGTGATCGGACAGGACGAAGGCGTTGCCAAAGTAACAGACGCTATTATCCGTTCCAAAGCCGGCATAAAAGATCCTACCAAACCTATCGGCTCCTTCCTGTTCCTTGGACCTACCGGTGTGGGTAAGACGGAACTGGCTAAAACTCTGGCCGCTACACTTTTTGATGACGAGCAGAATATGGTCCGTATTGATATGAGTGAATATATGGAGAAATATTCAGTGTCCAGACTGATCGGAGCGCCTCCGGGATATGTAGGATACGAGGAGGGGGGACAGCTTACAGAAGCCGTGAGAAGAAAACCTTACTCAGTAGTTCTTTTTGATGAGATCGAAAAAGCCCATCCAGATGTGTTCAACGTGCTGCTCCAGGTACTGGACGATGGACGTATCACCGATTCTCAGGGCAGGACGGTAGACTTTAAAAATACCATCCTGATTATGACTTCCAATATCGGTTCTACCTATCTGCTGGAAGGAATTGAGGATAATGGAGAGATCAAACAGGAAGCCAGGGATCTGGTAGAGAAGGATTTAAGAGCTCACTTCCGTCCGGAGTTTTTGAACCGGCTGGATGAGATCATCATGTTCAAGCCTCTGACCAAAGAGAACATCAGCGGTATCGTTGACCTGCTCATGGCGGATCTGAATAAGAGACTGAGAGATCAGGAGTTGTCTATAGAATTGACAAAAGACGCAAAAGATTATATTATTGAAGGCGGATATGATCCCGTTTACGGAGCACGTCCTCTGAAGAGATTTGTGCAGAAGAATGTAGAGACGCTCACTGCAAGACTGATCCTTTCCGGTGATGTAAGAGCAGATGACAGGATCATCATAGACCTGGAGAACGGCCAGCTCACAGCCCATGCGGTGTCTGTTCAGGATACTGCAGCAAGCTGATTTTCAGAATCCTGAAAAGTGGCCCGATAATGCTCCGGAAATAAAGGAGGAAGACCATGATACCCAAGGATCCGGTAATGCTTTTAAGCTATGTGAATACTCAGCTTCGTGATTTTTATTCCTCACTGTCTTCTATGTGTGAGGACAAGGGATTAAATCCTGAAGAGATCAAGACAAAGCTGGCAGGTATCGACTACCAGTATGACGGGACCAGAAATCAGTTTGTATAAGACAGAGAAGGAAAATACGGAAAAAATAAGGGCAGGCCTGAAATCGGCGCCGGAGCTTTCCGGAGCAGGTTTTGGGCCTGCTTTTCGTGCGTGGTCTTATAGGGCGACTGCGGGTGAAGATACAGGATAATGTACTTTTGGTATTGCGCTATACTATATTTTGTATTAGAATAAGCCTTGGACCGACATATGAAGTATAACCAGGTCATTTCAGATAGATACAGCAAGGAGAAAAGAATATGAAGATTATTAAGAGAAATGGCTCGGAAGAGGCATTTGACGTAAAGAAAATCGAAGCGGCAGTCAGAAAGGCAGACAGTTCATCAGAGACCAGAAGCCTGACAGATACCCAGATTGAGGACATTGCAGAATTTGTGGAGTTCAAATGCAATAAGCTGAACCGGGCAGTGGCCGTGGAAGAAATACAGGACATGGTGGAGAACCAGATCATGGCTACAGGGGCATTTGAGCTGGCCAGACAGTATGTGAGATACCGCTATAAACGCTCTCTGGTGCGTAAGGCGAATACCACAGACAACCGGATCCTTTCACTGATTGAATGTAATAATGAGGAGGTCCGGCAGGAAAATTCCAATAAAAATCCTACAGTCAACAGTGTACAGAGGGACTATATGGCAGGAGAAGTCAGCAAGGACCTGACACAGAGAATGCTGCTGCCGGAAGATATTGTAGAGGCGGACCGGCAGGGGATCATCCATTTCCACGATTCCGATTATTACGCCCAGCATATGCACAACTGTGACCTGGTCAATCTGGAAGACATGCTTCAGAACGGTACAGTGATCAGCGGCACGATGATTGAAAAACCTCACAGCTTTTCAACAGCCTGCAATATTGCCACCCAGATTATTGCCCAGGTAGCCAGCAACCAGTATGGGGGACAGAGTATTTCTCTTACACACCTGGCGCCTTTTGTCCAGGTATCCAGGGATAAGATACGGACAGAAGTCCTTCAGGAAATGAAACTTATCGGTGTGGACTACTCAGATGATATTTTAAATGAGATCGTAGAGGGGCGGCTGAAAAAGGAGATCACAAAGGGCGTTCAGACTATTGAATACCAGGTGATCACACTGATGACCACAAACGGCCAGGCTCCCTTCCTCACCGTATTTATGTATCTCAACGAGGCAAAGACAGAGGCCGAGAAAAAGGACCTGGCAATGATCATAGAGGAAACTCTGAAACAGAGATACAAAGGTGTGAAGAACGAGGCGGGAGTCTGGGTAACGCCGGCGTTTCCAAAACTGATCTACGTCCTGGAAGAGGATAATCTCCAGGAAGGAGACCCTTATTATTATCTCACAGAGCTTGCCGCAAAGTGTACGGCAAAACGTCTGGTGCCGGATTATATTTCCGAGAAGAAGATGAAAGAGCTTAAGGAAGGAAACTGCTTCCCGGTAATGGGCTGCAGAAGCGCACTGAGCCCCTGGAAAGACGAGAATGGAAACTATAAGTTCTACGGACGGTTTAACCAGGGAGTCGTCACCATTAACCTTGTGGACGTGGCTTTGTCCTCAGGGGGCGATGAAGAGAAATTCTGGAAGATTTTTGACGAGAGACTGGACCTCTGCTACCGGGCTTTGATGTGCAGGCATAACCGGCTGAAAGGAACTTTATCAGATGCAGCGCCTATCCTTTGGCAGTACGGCGCCCTGGCCCGGCTGAAAAAAGGGGAGACCATTGATAAGCTGTTATACGGAGGGTACTCTACTATTTCTCTGGGGTATGCAGGGCTGTACGAATGTGTAAAATACATGACAGGAAAGTCCCATACAGATCCGGAGGCAACGCCTTTTGCCCTTCAGGTCATGAAGCATATGAATGAAGTCTGCGAGAAATGGAAAGAAGAGACCAATATTGGATTCAGCATTTACGGTTCTCCTATTGAGAGTACCACATATAAATTTGCAAAATGCCTCCAGAAGAGATTCGGCATTGTTCCTGGTGTGACAGATAAAAATTACATTACCAACAGCTATCATGTACACGTCAGTGAGGAGATCGATGCCTTTTCAAAACTGAAATTTGAGGCCCAGTTCCAAGCCCTTTCCACAGGAGGCGCTATCAGCTATGTGGAGGTGCCAAACATGCAGGACAATATTCCGGCAGTACTCCAGGTGATCCGCTTTATCTACGATAATATCATGTATGCAGAATTAAATACCAAAAGCGATTACTGCCAGGAATGCGGTTATGACGGAGAAATCCAGATCGTGACCAATGAAGACGGAAAGCTGGAGTGGGAATGCCCCAACTGCGGAAATCGGAATCAGGATACCCTGAATGTGGCAAGACGTACCTGCGGTTATATTGGAACACAGTTCTGGAACCAGGGAAGGACCCAGGAGATCAGAGAAAGGGTGCTGCATTTATAATATGTATTACGGGGAAATAAAGAAATGTGACATTGCAAACGGAGAGGGAGTTCGGGTCTCCCTCTTCGTTTCCGGCTGCAGACATCACTGTCCGGGCTGCTTTAACCAGGCTACATGGGATTTTAGTTATGGAAAAGAATTTACCAGAGAAACAGAAAAGCAGATCCTGGAGTTCCTTGAGCCGGATTATATTGACGGTCTTACGCTTCTTGGAGGAGAACCCTTTGAACCGGAAAACCAGGAGGTTCTTACAGAACTTCTCAGAAAGGTGAAGAAACTTTATCCGGAGAAAAAGGTCTGGTGCTACAGCGGATATCTTTTTGACAAAGAACTGCTGAATCCCAGCCGGGCAAGGTGCGGCTATACAGATGAAATGCTGTCCAGGATAGATGTGCTGGTAGACGGGCGGTTTGTAGAGGCGCTGAAAGATATACGCCTTGTATTCAGAGGTTCCGCAAACCAGAGGATCATCGATGTGAAGCAAAGTCTGGAAACAGGGGAAATCCGGCTGTGGACGCCGAAGATCAGGCGGGGAATTTCGCCGGAAACCGAAAAATAGGACACAGCGGCGCAAAAAGCCGCAGAAGCAGAGGTGGGCAGGAATGAAGAAAATTGCTGTGGTGGAGGACGACAGGGTATTGAGGAAAGCTCTGAAAAGCCTTCTGGAAGAAAATGGATATGGGACCTGCTGTTTAGAGGATTTTTCCAATGTTGAGGAAGAAATTTTAAGGGCCGGCCCGGATATGGTGCTGCTGGATATTCTCCTTCCAGGAACCAATGGACAGGAGATTTTGAGAAATCTGCGGCAGAAATCCCAGATTCCGGTGATCATGGTTACCAGCAGAGAGGGAGATATGGACCAGATCCTGGCCATGAGCTACGGAGCAGATGATTATATTACAAAGCCCTATAATCCTACCCTTCTTCTGCTGAAACTGGAGGCAGTATTCCGGAGGATCCAGCCTGAAACGCCTCAGGAGGAAGTGACCTGGGGAGGGATTACACTGAACCTCCTGCGCAGCACCATGACCCATGAAGGGGAAGAACGGGTGCTGTCCAAAAACGAATTTTCTATTTTTTATTACCTGGTAAAAAACCAGGGACGGATCGTGTCCAGAGACGAACTTATGGATTATCTCTGGGACTGCAACGATTTTGTAGACGATAATACCCTGACAGTAAATATCAACCGGCTCAGAAAAAAACTGGAAGAAGCAGGCATCCGGAATGCCATAGAAACCAGAAGAGGACAAGGGTACATCTTACTATGAAAGCCCAGTCTCAAAGTAAAGCACGAAGCAATCTGTGGGGCTTTCATAGATAGCACTTCAAAACTGAGCCCCCATCAGCGGACAGGGGAGAGTGGAATGAAGAAAAGGGCATATTTGAAAGACAACTGGAGACTGGTCCTTCTGTGGCTGCTTACAGCGGGGCTGACAGAGCTGGTCATGTATTTTTTCCAGGTCCAGGCAGAGCTGATGATCCTGACACTGGGAATCTGGCTGCTGGGACTTGTGGGAACGCTTTCCTGGGATTATATGAGGAAGAACAGGTTCTACCGGGAGCTGGAAGAAAAGATGGGGAACCTGGAAGAAAAATACCTTATCCAGGAAATGATAAAGAAACCGGAATTTCTGGAGGGAAGGATTCTTTATAACACTGTGGAGCAGATGGGAAAAGCCATGAGCGACCAGATTTTTGAACAGCAGAGGAGAAACAATGCCTTTAAACAGTATGTGGAGACCTGGATCCATGAAGTGAAGCTGCCCATTGCCAGTATGAGGCTTCTTCTCCACAAGGATAGAGGTGAGACCTCCAGGGTTATGAAAGAACAGGTTTCCAGGATAGACAGTTATGTGGAACAGGTTCTCTACTATCTCAGAAGCCAGGTTCCGGAAAAGGATTATGTGATCCGGGAATATTCTCTGAAGGCGGTAACAGACCAGGCCATTTCCAGAAACCGGGACAGTCTGATCCTGAACCATATCCGGATCATTCAGGAGACAGAAGATATTCCGGTGCTGACAGATGAAAAATGGCTGAGCTTTATTCTGGGCCAGCTTCTGAGCAACAGTGTGAAATACAAAAGGGAAGAGGAGGCCTGTATACGGATCCGCAGCAGCAGGACTTCCAGGGGAACTTTGCTGTCTGTGTGGGACAATGGTATGGGAATCCAAAAGGCAGATCTTCCCCGTATCTTCGAACATTCCTTTACCGGAGAAAATGGAAGAAGGGGACAGAGTTCTACGGGCATGGGACTGTATCTGTGCAAAAAACTCTGCCACAGACTGGGACACCGGATCTGGGCAGAATCTGAAAAAGGAGTTTATACGGAGATATTTATAGAATTTGGACAGGATAAACATACAGAGATGGCTTAGATCTGCAAATGCATATCAAGGCCATCTTTTTTCTGCTATAAGATTTTACCAACCTTACAGAGATGTAAGATTAAGTAATGGAAATCCATGGATGGGGGAAGAGCCTTTTTCTATAATAGAGACAGCATAGGACAGAATAAGAAAGGAGTCGTGGAATCCCTTCTATTCTGTGCAGAAAAGAAAAAAGGAGGAAAATCTGTGGAGAAATTATTGGAAATCCAGCATATGATGAAATATTACGGAAACAAATCCAGCCTTACCAAGGCAGTAGATGATATCAGCTTTTCAGTAGAAAAGGGAGAATTTACGGCAGTTATGGGGGCCAGCGGTTCGGGAAAGACTACTCTTCTGAATTGCATTTCCACCATAGACCGGGTAACAGGCGGTCATATCCTGGTGGAGGGAAAAGATGTGACAAAGCTGAGAGGAAGAGGCCTTTCCAGATTCCGTCGGGAGAAACTGGGCTTTATTTTCCAGGATTTTAACCTGCTGGACACGCTGAACGGTTTTGACAATATCGCTCTGGCCCTTCAGATACAGAATGAGAAGCCGGGCAGGATTCCCGGAAAGGTAGAAGAGATTGCCCGGAAACTGAATATCCAGGAGGTACTGAAAAAATATCCCTACCAGATGTCCGGGGGTCAGAAACAGCGGTGTGCCTGTGCAAGGGCCATTGTAACGAACCCGTCCCTGATCCTGGCGGATGAGCCTACAGGAGCCCTGGATTCTCAGAGCGCAGGGATGCTTCTGGATAATCTGCAGTTCCTGAATCGGGAGCTGGGGGCAACGATTCTTATGGTAACCCATGATCCTCTCTGTGCCAGCTACAGTGGACGGGTGCTGTTTCTTAAAGATGGGAAACTTTTCCATGAACTGAGAAAGGGAGAATCCAGCCGGAAGGAATTTTTTGACCAGATCATTCATGTGATCGCATTACTGGGAGGTGACCTGAGCCGTGTTGTTTAGTCTGTCTGTTAAAAACTTCAGAAAGAGTATTCGGGATTATTCGATTTATTTTTTTACTATGATCCTGGGAGTAGCGGTTTTCTACATTTTCAATGCCATCGAAACCCAGACAGCTATGATGGAAGTTTCCCAGACAAAGGCAGCTATTATCGATTCTATGAACGGGATCATGTCCGGGGTAAGTATTTTTGTCTCTCTGGTCCTGGGATACCTTATTGTCTATGCCAGCAGGTTTATGCTGAAAAAACGGAAAAGGGAATTCGGCATCTACCTTACTTTGGGAATGGGACGTATCAGGCTGGCTGCTATGCTGTGGCTGGAGACTATCTGGATGGGACTGATCTCCTTGGCTGTGGGTCTGCTGGCTGGAATGGGGATTTCCCAGCTGATGTCTCTGATCGTGTCCAATCTTTTTCAGGCAGATGTATCCAGATATGAATTTGTGATTTCCGGTCAGGCAGTGGGGAAAAGTATCTTGTATTTTCTCCTGATCTATCTGGTGGTGATGATTTTTAATACCCTTTCTGTAAGCCGGGCCAGGCTGGCAGAGTTTATCACTGCGGGAAGGAAAAAGGAGAAAAACTTTCTGAAAAAGCCCCTTCTCAGCGGACTGGTATTTTTACTGGCTGTAGTGATGCTGGGAACTGCCTACTATAATGTGACTGCAAATCAGCAGGCTATGACCACAGAAACAGATGTACTGACCCAGGTGCTCCTGGGGATCTTTGGAACTTTTCTGGTGTTCTGGTCATTGTCCGGTTTTCTTATGACAGCAGCAGGAAAATTCAGAAAGCTGTACTACCGGCGGCTGAATTCTTTTGTAGTGGGAGAGCTTTCCAATAAGCTGAACTCTACGGTAATGGCATGCAGCGTGATCTGCCTGCTGCTCTTTATGACTATTTGTCTTTTGTTTTCCGCCATTGCCAGAAAAGAATATAAGGATCAGGAAGCGGCAAAGCTGGCTCCGGTGTCCATTTCCATGTCTAAAGAAATGACAGATTCTAAATCTATCTTTGATATTATGGAAGTCCGTGGGATTTCTATGGAAGATTTTCAGGGCCTGGTCAGCGTTTATACCTATCATCTGGATGAGGTGACCAATTATACTTTGATTGGTGAATCTTATGGTGAGGAGTATGACAATCGGAAAGCAGAAGTGATGAAGGTGGGGGATTATAATAGGGCAGCCAGAGTTTATCATATGCCAGAGTATGAACTGAAGGAAAATGAGTACCTGATCGTAGCAGATCAGGAAGGTGCTGTGTATATACGGAATAGAGGCCTTGCGGATGATCGGGAGATTACCATTAAAGGAAAAAGCTATCATGCAAAAGAAAATACCTGTCAGGACGGCTATCTTCAGATGTCTTACCAGCCTCAAAACTCTGGTATCCTTTTGGTGCCGGACTCTGTAAAACTGGGAGAAGAGGAACAGTATAAGAATTATGTTATGGGAGATTACCGGGATAAGAGTAAAGAATTTGCCCAGGAAATGGACCAGAATTTTGCACAGATACTGAATCCAGAACAGAGTACCTATGGGAAGATACAGGTCACTACCCAGTCTGCTATTTATGATGACAGCATCGGCACCAGCGCTATGTACATCTTTCTGGGCCTGTATCTGGGAATCTGCTTTCTGATCTCCGGCTCTGCAGTGCTGGCTCTGAAAATTCTTTCAGACAGTGCAGACAGCAGAGAGAAGTATCAGATACTGCAGAAGCTGGGCTGTGAAGAAAAAGAAATCCGAAGAGCTTTAAGACGGCAGAATGGCCTTTTATTTCTGCTGCCCCTTCTTCTGGCAGCAGTACATGCCATATTTGGTATACAGGTATGCCGGACAATGCTCTCTATCTATGGCTCCAAGGGCTCCGGGGCTGCTCTGGCAGTGACCATGGCCCTTACAGGAGCCATCTATGGAGGATATTTCCTGTTATCCCATAAGTGTTCTGTAAAGATTGTAAAAGAATAAAAGAAAATCGGACTTAGATACTGTAGCATTCACTTTCAGCATAATGACGACGAATGAACTTTCCACTCTGCAAGGCGGAGGAATGAGGCGCAGCGGTGGATACGCTGATTGACGACAACGCCGCAGATGGAAGTTCAGGCAAGTCATTATGCGAAATGTGAGTGATACAGTACACTTAGTCTGTTACAAGGAAAGTCACGGTAGCAGGAGCCAGCGTTAGTGTTCCTGCTTCTACAGGAGCTCCTTCAAGAGAAGGAAGCTGTGCGGTTCCTGTGAGCTCCAGAGGTTTTCCGTTGAGAAGAATCCTGGGAGAGCGGAGGTATTCAGCGGACAGGGTGTAGACAGTACCTCTCCATGGCACTTCCAGGAGTGCAGCCTCTGAAGGGGAGTTATTGACGATCATATAGGCATACCCTTTTTTCCCGTCTTTTCTGGAATGGACATAGCAGTGGAACCCTTCTCGGATTTCCTGGCCCAAGTCATAGACTTTAGATCCCATCAGCCGGTTCCACAGCAGGGCAAGCCAGTAATTGGGCCGGGGCAGATGGGTTTCAAAGTCCAGATATCCATAATCGGAAGCCATAAAGGTGTTGTGGAAGATCACCCCGTCTGTAACTGTGCAGAAACGTCCAAGTTCATCGGCAGAGCGGATCACGTCCAGAAAAGTGGAGGCCCAGGTATTTCCTCCGCAGCCTGCATCGCCGGATTCTGTGACCCACATCTGGGCACCGGGACAATATTGATCCCGCAGCTTCTTGTAATAGCAGGCAGCTTCCCATGGAATCCCCAGGTATTCTTCTGAAAGGGCCTTGTCACCCGGCCAGTGTATGCCCAGGAAAGCCCCTCTTTCAGAAAAGCAGTTGTACATATGGTAGCTGTATACATCTGCCTGCTCTTTGCAGCCTTCCAGGAGATCTTCCGAGGGAATCACGGATAAGTTGTGATAGCCTACATAGGGGCTGAATTTTTCTCCGCTGGAACAGGGACCTACCGTAAGGATATCCGGATAATTTTCTTTAAGAAAACGGAAACAGAGATCCTGGTCCCGGCTGAAATCTTCCGGAGTATAATTGGAAGGTGTCCCGCCCAGAATGGTAGTGTTTGGCTCGTTCATAAATTCTACGGCGGAAATGGGAACACCATAGTCCCAGCTGTAGTCCAGAATAAGCTTTAGCTGCTCTGGATTCCAGGTTCCGTCAGGGTTCCGTACTCCGTCACAGTTGGCCGGGGAGATCAGCAGTTTGCCGTCTACATATTTTACAAAATCCAGAAGCAGGTTCCACTGCTTACGGGTGAGAATGCTGTGGAAGCCTTCCGGCACTTTTCCGCCGGTATGGCCGTCCAGATCATAATAGGTAGTGGTGGCCCAGGAGCCGCTGACCCGGATATATGCCGGCCCCAGGGCTTTGGCCAGTTCCAGAGCCCGCTGATCCTGAAGGTCTGCCGGGGGAAACATTTCCAGAAGAGAGCCCATCTGAGACAGGTCAGCAAGCTGGGGAACTTCTTCTTTGCCTTCTATCTGGGCAGGAGTATAAAGTTTCCAGAAAGTGCCTCCGGTCACTTCGGTCATTTCTATGTTGTAGGAGATCAGCCGGCTGTCCATTTCCCTCAAAAAAGGCAGACTGCCAATGGGTAATTTAATTTTGGTCATAATGAAAACCCTCCTTGTTCTTTTGCATTTTATAAAGCACTATGATTTCTCATTATACGGGATAAAAGAACTTTCGTCTATACAAGACAGAGCATAAATGCCCGCTTGGCTCCTTGCTTTGTGGTACCCTAGCCGCAGGCGGCTAGGATCATCGGCAGTCGCCAAATGAGCATAAATGCTCGCTTGGCTCCTCGCTTTGTGGTACCCTAGCCGCAGGCGGCTAGGATCATCGGCAGTCGCCAAATGAGCATAAATGCTCGCTTGGCTCCTTGCTTTGTGGTACCCTAGCCGCAGGCGGCTAGGATCATTGGCAGTCGCCAAATGAGCATAAATGCTCGCTTGGCTCCTTGCTTTGTGGTATACTATCCTCAGTATGGGATCGGGCTGGGTTCCATGTGAGAATATTGAAAGGAGTGAAATAGATTATGAAATTTATATATCCGGCAGTGATAAGAAAAACAGAGGAGGGAAAGTTTCAGGCAACTTTTCCGGATCTGGAGTGTTGTTATGCAGTGGGAGATACCCTGGAGGAAGCGGTGGACAATGCCAATGAAGCGGCTTATGACTGGCTGTATCTGGAAATCTCTGAAGATGGAGATCTGCCTCCTGTCTCAGACCTTCATGATATAGAACTGCAGGAGGGGGAAGAGGTTCGGAATATTGCGGTGAATATCCGTTTTACAGAAGGCTGGGATGAGTAATGGAGGAAAATAAGAAAGAGGTAAAGATCCGTATTGCAGGCATGGGGGCCCTCGGAGTTATGTACGGAGATTTTATAAAAGAGCAGGGAGGAGATATTTCCTTTGTGATGGACAAACAGCGGCTGGAAAAGTATCGGGGACAAGAGGTTCTCTGCAACGGCCGTTCCCAGATCTTTCAGATGGAAGAGAGCAGTCAGGCCTCCCCGGCGGATCTTGTAATCGTGGCAGTAAAGTATGGAGGACTTCAATCTGTTATAGAAACCATTCAAAACTCTGTGGGAGAAAATACGGTGATTCTGTCTGTAATGAACGGGATTATCAGTGAAGAAATGCTGGCAGCCAGATATGGCTGGGATAAGGTGATTTATGCCATAGCAGAGGGAATGGACGCTATGAAATTCGGCCACCGGCTCCGGTACAGCCGGATGGGAAAGATCGTGATAGGAGCCGCCAGGCCGGGACAGAAAAAACAGGCGGAGAAGGCCGCCGGCATCTTTAAGGGTCTGGGCCTGCCTTATGAGGAAGTACCGGATATTATGCACCGGCTATGGGGAAAATTTATGCTGAATGTAGGCGTGAACCAGGTATGCATGGCCTATGGGACTGATTATGAAGGGGCTTTGGGAAAACATAAGGAGGCCCATGAAGATATGCTGGGAGCCATGAGAGAAGTCATTGCCTTGGGAAAGGCAGAAGGAATCCCTTTGACGGAAAAAGATATGGATTACTATATCGGCCTCCTGGATCAGCTGGATCCTAAAGGAATGCCTTCTATGGCCCAGGATCGGATCTCCAGGCGGCTTTCAGAGGTGGAAATGTTTGCCGGGACAGTGATACCCCTGGGAGAAAAACACGGGATTTCCACCCCTGTGAACCGAAAGCTTTATGAGAAAATCCTGGAGATCGAAAAGCATTATTAACTGTGAAGCTGCTGAATCTGCTTTTGGATCAGGACCCCTGCGGCCTGGGAAAGCTGATCCGGTTTTTCTATCCGCACATAGTCCTGCTGGTAGATTCTGGAGGCAGCCAGGGTATCGGCGTCGCTGCCGTTTAGTATGGCCATGACCTTTATTCCTTCCTGCTTCAGATAATGGACTTCCCGGGCAGTATCTTCAATCCCGGGTTTTCCCGAATAGTCCTGGCTGAGTACTCTTCCTCTGGAAGGGTTCGCCGGGATCCGTTGGTCATCATTGGGACTGGCGTCTGTAAGGACCATCAAAATCCGGTTTGAAGCAGGAGAAGATTCCATAAGATGTCCCGCTCCCCGGAAAGCCAGTCCGTCCCGGTTCCAGCCGGCGGCACAGTAGCCGAAGATTTCTTTATTCCGGCCGTTGTCCTCATAGCTCAGAAAGCGGCGCATAACGGTAAAGCCTTTCAGAGTGAGAAAAGAATAGACCTGGAAAGGAATTCCGCATTTTTGAAGGCTTTCCGCGATAATGTATCCCTGGAGAGCGATGATCTCCTGGCTGCCCAGACGGGAAGCAGAGGCGTCCAGCATCAGGTCTACAGAGAAATCCGGTTGTTCTTCATCGGTGGTTTCCATAAAGATCCGATCATCGTTCAGCCACAGGGCTTTCCAGACTTCTCTGGGAAAGATCTTCCCGGAACGGCTGGGGATTTTTAAGGGCTGGGGATAGACCAGCATGGCGTTTTTGATCTGCTGGGTCAGATGGTGGATGCTGCTTTGACAGAAATCCCGTCTGCTTTGATAATAACCTTCATTTTTCTGCCTTTGTGCCTCCGAATCCCGGAGAAATTTCTGCACAAGGGCATTTTTTTCTTCCTGAAAAGGAAGCTTTCCATCTGTAAAATACAGTCTGCAGTTTTCGTGGGTATCTGTACAAAGCAGGTTTTCCAGATGAAGGGAAAATTCCTCCGGATATAAAGGCAGGCCGAAACAGCTTTGGATATACTGGTAATCGGCAGCGCTCTCAGATGGCTTTTTCGGAAGAAGTTCCATGCCTTGACGGGGTATGATACTGCCTTGGGCACTGCCTGTCCGTCCCATATTCAGATCATCGCTGCGTACCAGTCGACGGGGCAGAGGCCCAAGAAAACGATGGGAGAATTTTTTCCTGATATCCGTAAAAAAGCCGACCAGAGGATGCTCCCGGCGATAACGGAAATACCGGTGAAAGATCTCCAGAGTCCGATCATAAATCTCCTGAGAGGAGATATCTCCAGGATATAAAAGATCTTTGAAAAGCTGCCTTTCCCAGGGATTAACAAGTCCTGGATCCTTTCCCAGTACCTGCCGCCATTTGGCAGACTCCAAAGCGTAGACCAGGCTGTTCTGAGCCATCCACTGCTGCCGGGATTTCTGTTCATCCTGCCGGAAAAAATCTCTGGCGTGTTCCAGACGAAGCTCTTTCAGTACAGGCCGACAGGGCTCTTCCCTTTGGAAGGCACAGTTTTCCAGGGCAATCCAGAGAAGGCCGTCATAGGTCTCCTTAAAAAGCCCTTCCTGTATGGTGGAAAACAGTTTTTCCATAATGTTCGGATCATACCATTTCCGTACATATCCGATAATAGAATTCATATAAAAATCCGGTTCCCCATCAAGCTGAAATGCCATAAAATCCGGTTGAAAATCATATGCTCCGGAAGCTGTCCAGATAATATTCATGGCCCGCCGCTGACGGGAAGTATACATTCTTCTATCTGACATTTCCTTATCCTGCAAAAATATTTCCGGCAGTTGTTTTCTTAGAGATCCGGGAAGCAATCACATCCTGGATCAGAGACTGTTCATAGGCGTCAAAGGTTTTATTGGTAATTCCCATATCCAGAGCTGCAAGGGGAGACAGTCCATTTTCCATCAGGCTTATGGCATCAAGAAGACCTCGAAGATCCAGGACACGGCTGGTCAGCTCTCCGCTTTTGCATTTCTTCTCAATGTCCTGGAACAGTCCGGCAAACTGCTGAATATAAGAGTTTTTCATAGAGGGGAATTCTCTTTTTAAAAGCTTTTCCAGATTTTCCTGGGAAATTTCCGGCATATTTATGACCATGAAACGGGAGGTCAGAGCCTCGTTCAGATCTCTGGTCCCTGCGTATCCGTAATTCATGGTAGCGATAAAACGGGCTGCCTCATGAACAGAAATACGGCTGTAGCCGGGGACATTGATCACCCGGCGGAAGTCCAGGGTAGAGTGGAGTACAGCCAGAGCCTCATTTCTGGCCATGTTGATCTCATCCAGGATACAGAACCCCCCCTGGGCGGCACTTTCATATACCGGACCAGGACGGAATACCACCTGCCCTTCCCGGAACGTGTCGGTGCCGATCATGTAGGAAGCATCCATGTTAATGTGAAAAGAGACATTCCAGCTGGGACGGCCAAAAGCCTCTGCCAGATTTTCTGCCAGCATGTTCTTTCCTGTGGCCTTTGCTCCGGCCAGAAGAAGATTTTTTCCGCAGAGCAGAGCCTGGGCCGCCTGCTCCCAGATTTCTTTTCCGTAGTATACATATCTGGGGGTCTTGTCTGAATAAGAGTTTCCCGTCCCATATTTATTCCGAAATTCCAGAATTCCCTGGACAATTCCTTCATCGATGTGTTCTTCTCGTAAAAAATTCAGCACTGCTTTTTACCTCATTTAAAAAATTCAGCCGGATATATCTGAAATATTTTATATCCGGACTGGGTGTACCCAGACAATATGTATATATGTATATGCAGGGTACTTTCTCACATTATTATAGCACTGCAGATCAGTGACAACAAGTATAAGCCTGTAAGGCCAGGGTTGTTTCATGAACTATCCATGAGCAGTACTACCTTTTACAATCTTGTTAT
>ERZ1090861.626-NODE-626-length-20946-cov-7.025705_pt1 | contig 20946 bp, 16 predicted proteins | sample MGYA00478482_ERZ1090861 | MGnify/ENA primary metagenome ERZ1090861 (study PRJEB33644, sample SAMEA5815744) | chicken gut metagenome | biome: Chicken; feature: Gastrointestinal Tract; material: Caecum | place: Ireland | collected 2019-01-01 | study: A study of the... | reverse complement strand
CCTGGCGGAAATTATCCGAGTTCGACTTCATCGTCAGCCGGTACACGCCCACCGTCACCGGCTTCTCCGCATCGGCCTCATACTCATTGCCCGCGGACTCCCCGTCATACGTATACCCACCGGCCTTGGCAAGCACACGGTCGGCGATGAAATCCTTGCGCGTACGATTCGACTCCACAATCGCCCGGATCAGGTTCTCCGGCACATCCTGGTAGTTCGCCAGCAGCTGCTTCGTGTCCTTCGGCAGGCAGTACCCGCCATACCCGAAGCTCGGGTTGTTGTAATGCGAACCGATACGCGGATCCAGACACACACCCTCGATGATGTGCTTGGTATCCAGTCCCTTCATCTCCGCATAGGTATCCAACTCGTTGAAATAGCTCACGCGCAACGCCAGATACGTGTTCGCGAACAGCTTGACCGCCTCGGCCTCCGTGAACCCCATGAACAGGGTCTTGACATCCCGTTCGATGGCCCCCTCCTGCAGCAGGGCGGCGAACGTGCGCGCGGCCTCGACCAGACGCTCGTCCCCGAGATCCGTGCCCACGATGATGCGCGACGGATACAGGTTATCATACAACGCCTTCGACTCCCGTAGGAACTCCGGACTGAAGATGATGTTCCTGGACCCCGTCTTCTTACGAATCGACTCCGTATACCCCACCGGAATCGTGGACTTGACCACCATGATCGCGTCCGGGTTCACCCGCATCACCAGATCAATCACCTGCTCCACCGCGGACGTATCGAAGAAGTTCTTCTTCGAGTCATAGTTCGTCGGTGCCGCGATGACTACATAATCCGCGTCAGCATACGCCATCTCGCCATTGAGCGTGGCCTCCAGATCCAGATCCTTCTCAGTCAAATACTTCTCGATGTAATCATCCTGAATCGGACTCACATGGCGGTTGATCTTCTCCACCTTCTCCGGAACGATATCCACCGCCCACACATGATGATGCTGCGCCAACAACACCGCCAACGACAACCCCACATAACCAGTACCAGCAACAGCAACACGCAATTTCTTAAAATCTTTCATTTTCAACTCCTCTTTGCGTTTCGTGGTTTAACGTCCTGTGGTAAACAAGTTCTTGTATTGGTCGCTGATGCGTTGCCAGCTATAAGCATCGGCAATACGCTCCTTAGCGCGACGCCCCAGTTCAGTAATGTCAACAGCATCCATCTGGTCGGCCCGGTCAATCAGCTCGGCCAAATTGCCTAATTCCTTGCTCCAATACAGGGCCGCGTCCTCCGCAACCTCTCGGTTAAAACCGACGTCCAGCAGCAGGTTCAAATCCGTCGAACCAAGCGCTTCCAACAGCGAAGGATTGGTCCCACCGACCTCATGCCCGTGGAAATACCCATAAGCGTTTTCGCGGATCTTCATCAGCAGTTCCGGGTCGTAGACCGTGCCGACGAACTTGATGCGCGAATCCCGATCGAAATGGGTCTTCTCCTTGAGCTCCTCTAGGAACTTGTCGCTCACATTGCAGATGAGCGCGAAGTCACGCTTCGACTGGCTCGTCATGAACTCGCGAATCATCGTCTCGTAGTTGTTCTCCGGCACAAAACGGCCGACCACCAGGTAATACGATTTCGGCGCAAGTCCCTTCTCTCGATACCAATCGAGCAGTTTCGGGTCGTCATCCGCCAACTTGCTCCTGCGCGTCTCGGCGCCATAGGAGATGTACGTGGTCTGCGGATTGTATTTGCCGTACTCCTCGTGGATGTACTTCTCGATGTTCTTGCTGTCGCAGATCAGCAGGTCGCAATGTTTGGTCATCATCCGTTCGGACGTCTTCCAGTACCGGCGTACCGGCGCGCTCCATTTGGCACGCATCCACTCATGTCCGTCCGGGTTGATGTACAGTTTGCCTCCCAACTTGTGGATGGCACGCTGGAAGTGCACGGCGAACGGCCCTATACGGCAGGCCAGTATATAGACGATCGGATGCGGAATCCGGTTCTTCTTGATGTACGTGAGGCAGTCGTTCAGTGCCGCCACATCGTAATAAATTGCCTGCGCCGGACCGATATCGGGCACCTTCACCTTGAAGCAGTCGGCGTTGTGATAAGAGAATCGTCCTTTCTCCTCAGCCTTGCAGGCCACGTGATACTTCAGCCCCGGCTCGTTCTGGTGGTACTCGGTCAGCTTGTCCACAAATGTCTCGTATCCACCGTAGCTGCCGGGGATGCCCTTCGATCCCACGATGAATACATGCTGCGGCGTCGACCGGGAACCGACGACTTGCTGTGCTGCGCTCATGCCGTCGCTCCTTTTTCGATATAGACCTTCAATGATTCGCGCCAGTCGGTGGGCTGGTAGCCGGTGGTTTCGATCTTGTTGAGGTCGAGGGTGCTGTACGCGGGCCGGGGCGCGACGGGGCCGGTGGCGTTCGCGTAGTACTCCTCGGTCGATACGGGCTTGACCTTGTCCCCGTTGCCGTTGACCAGGTCGAACACCATCCGGGCAATCTCGCACCAAGAGGCGGGCTCGCCCGAACCGGTCAGGTCGTACGTGCCGTAAGGCGCCGGAGCGGTCGGCTCCATGTCGCCCTGCCGGTAGCCCAGCAGATGGAGGATCGCACGGGCCATGTCCGAGGTGAACGTCAGACGCCCGATCTGGTCATTGACCACGGTCACCTCGTCCAGCGCATCCGCCGGGTCCGCGACCCGGTCCGACAGGGCCTTCATCGTCCGCACGAAATTGTGACCGTCGCCGATCACCCAGCTGGAGCGCAGGATGTAATGACGCGGGCAGCCGGCCACCGCCAGGTCGCCCGCCGCCTTCGACTGCCCGTACACGCCCAGCGGGCCGAACGGCTCCGACTCGTCGTGCGTCTCCCGCGTCCCATCGAACACATAATCGCTCGACACGTGCACGAGCGTGATGTTATGCTCCGCGCAAGTGCGGGCGAGCAGCGCCGGCCCGGTCGCGTTCGCCTTCCACGCCGCCACACGCCCCTCATCGGTCTCCGCCCTGTCCACGGCCGTGTACGCGCCGCAGTTGATCACCGTACCGTACAGACTCCAGTCGAACCGGCCGTACTGCCCGGAATCGGACATGTCGAACGTGTCGATGTCGCAGTAGTCGAAGCCCTCAAGGCCATGCTCCTGCACATAGGCGCGGACCGCGCGGCCCAGCTGCCCGTTGCAGCCGGTCACCAGCGTGCGCCGCGGCGCCATCGGCAACGCGTCCCTCAGCATCGGGTGACGCCGGTCCGCCTCGGAAAGCTCGCACTCCCCGAGCGGAATCGGCCACTCGATACCCAACTCCGGGTCGGCGAGGTTCACGAACGTGTACGTCCTCTTCAGCTCCGCGCTCCAATGCGCGTTGACCAGATACGTGTACGCGGTGCCGTCCTCCAACGCCTGGAAGCTGTTGCCCACCCCACGCGGGATATAGATCGCCTTCGACGGGTCCAGCACCGTCGTGAACACCTGGCCGAAACTGCTTCCGGGCCGCAGATCCACCCACGCGCCGAACACCGAACCCGTCGCCACGGAAATGAACTTGTCCCACGGCTCCGCATGGATACCGCGCGTCACCCCACGCTTCGCGTTGAAGCTGATGTTGTTCTGCACCGGACCGAAGTCCGGCAGACCCAACGCCGTCATCTTCGCACGCTGCCAGTTCTCCTTGAACCAACCCCGATTGTCGCCATGCACGCTCAGATCGAACACCAGCACACCGGGAATATTCGTCTCCGTGACCTTCAGATCCTTCTCGAAATCCATGACGCGCCTCACTGTCCCTGCTCGGCGTACTTTTGCTCGGTGGCGGCTTTGGCGGGTCGCCACCATGCCTCGTTGTCCGTGTACCAGCGGATCGTGTCCCGCAGGCCGGATGCGAAGTCCGTGTGCGACGGGGTCCAGCCCAGCTCGGTCCTGAGCTTCGTCGCGTCGATCGCGTACCGGCGGTCATGACCCGGACGATCCCTGACATGGTCGAAGTCGTCGGGATCCCGGCCCATCATCTCGAGGATCATCCGCAGCACGGTGATGTTGTTCCTCTCCCCGTCCGCACCGATCAGGTAGGTCTCCCCGATACGCCCCCGGGTCAGGATCGTCCACACGGCGCTGGAATGGTCCTCGGTGTGGATCCAGTCACGCACGTTCAACCCCTCCCCGTACAGCTTCGGACGCACACCCGTCAGGATGTTCGTGATCTGACGCGGGATGAACTTCTCCACATGCTGAAACGGACCATAATTGTTCGAACAATTCGAGATCGTGGTCCTCAGCCCGTAGGTGCGCGTCCAGGCGCGCACCAGCAGATCCGACGCCGCCTTCGTCGACGAATACGGCGACGAGGGACGGTACGGCGTGGACTCGGTGAACCTGGCCGGATCATCCAACGCCAGATCCCCGTACACCTCATCCGTGGAAATATGGTGATAGCGCACACCGTACTTGCGGGTCGCCTCGAGCAGGCGGAACGTGCCCTCCACGTTCGTCCGCAGGAACGGCTCGGGGTCGGCGATCGAATTGTCGTTATGCGACTCCGCCGCATAATGCACGATCGCATCATGACCCGGCACCAACCGGTCCAGCAGCTCGGCGTCGCAGATGTCGCCCACCACCAGCTCCACCCGGTCCTCGGGCAGGCCCGCGATGTTCTCGACATTGCCCGCATACGTCAGCTTGTCCAACACGGTGACGTGCACATCCGGATGGTTGTCGACCACGTAATGCACGAAATTCGAACCGATGAACCCACAACCACCAGTCACAATAATGTTCCGGGGCTCGAACGCCTCACCCATCGTTACCGCTCCTCCCTTACGATTCCGCCTTCGGCGACGTTGCGCAGATGCCTGCCATACAGCGACTTGCCGTACCGTTCGGCCGCGTCCAGCAGTTCGTCCACCCCGATCCAGCCGTTCTCGTACGCGATCTCCTCCGGCACGCACACCGGCAGGTCCTGGCTGCGCTCGACCGACCGCACGAACTCGCCGGCCTCGTACAGGCTCTCCATCGTGCCCGTGTCCAGCCACGCGAACCCGCGGCCCAGCGTGATGACCGACAGGCTGCCGTCGTCCAAGTACATCTGGTTCAACGAGGTGATCTCCAGCTCCCCACGCGCCGACGGCTCCACCCGTTTCGCGTACCCGCACACGCGCGAATCGTAGAAATACAGGCCCGTCACCGCGTACGAGCTCTTCGGCCAATCCGGCTTCTCCTCGATCGAGACCGCGTTGCCGGCCTCGTCGAACTCCACCACGCCGAACCGTTCCGGATCGTCCACGTGATAGCCGAACACGGTCGCCCGGCCCTCTTTCTCTGCACGCTCCACCGCCGCACGCAGACGCTTCTTCAACCCGTTGCCGTAGAAGATGTTGTCGCCCAGCACCAGCGCGCATGCATCCCCGCCGATGAACTCCTCGCCGATGATGAACGCCTGCGCCAGACCGTCCGGCGACGGCTGCACCGCGTACGACAGGCTCACCCCGTACTGCGAGCCATCCCCCAGCAGCCGCTCGAAATTCGGCAGATCCGACGGCGTCGAGATGATCAGGATGTCCCGGATCCCCGCCATCATCAACACCGACAACGGGTAATAGATCATCGGCTTGTCATACACCGGCAGCAGCTGCTTGCTCGTCACCGACGTCAACGGATACAACCGCGTGCCCGACCCGCCGGCAAGAACGATACCCTTCATCAGACGAACCCCCTTAGACCCGAACCGGGCTCACGCCCGCACGCCCCAACCAGCCACAACAGACAGGACATAACGGCCCTTATCGGCGAACTGTTTCCCTTCCACAGCCTTAATCCTCCCTCGTGCGGCGTTTTAAACAGCTTCCTAGATTCTACACCCTTCCCCTCCCTTAAGGGGTGGTCGTGTCTTCTTTCATGGTTCTTTCACATCCGCAACTCTCCAGCAATCTAAAATTCATGTCCTTGCAACGTTTTATCAACTCACTGCACATCGCAATACCACGCAGCATCCGGTGTCAGCCTCTATACCCATTGCCTGGATATAGGGGGTACACAGTCTTCTACCGCACCTCCAACGTACCGAGCAGGGCCTTGTGGTCGCTGCCCGACACAGTCACGGCATCCAAATCGCCCACCACCACACCGCGGTCGTGCACAATGTGGTCAATCTCCACGGCGGCCGGCACCGGTATCCAGCCAAACAATCGTTTGTTCGCCGGATAGGTCATATGGAACCACTCCCCCGCGTTCTCTCCGGCATCCACAAACCTGCCGCCCAGCAGATACCGAAAGCTTGCGTGGTCCCAGGTCGCGTTGAAGTCGCCCATCAGCACAAACGTATGATCATCCTCACGCAGCTGGCTGATCGAACCCAACCCCCGATCCCATAATCCCTGGTTACTGGGGCGGGGCGAGAACGGATGCACGGAGCCGAACCGGATCACCGTACCATCGAAATCAATACTCGCAGCGGGAATACTCGATGCCTCGACGGGAATCAGATCGCCCGTCCGCTCGGACATCGGAGCGGCGCTCCACAATCCGTTCACCCCACCGTTGTCGGACGAGGAAGCGTTGGCGACAACCGAGTACGGCAGCAACTCACGAATACCAGCCTCGTTCAGACGGGAAATCATTGACGCGTTCAACTCCTGCAGCGCCAGTACCTCCACATGCTGTTCACGCACCGTCTGGACGATCTGCGCGGCATCAGCCTGTCCATTGCGCGTATTCAACGTCATGAGGCGCGCGTACCGATCATCGACGGATGCGGTCGCGGAGGCAACCGCCGTGCGTGCCGCAGAAGACAGCGAGACGCGTGGATAGAGGAATCCCACATGCCACACCAGTTGCGTCAACAGGCACAGCACGCTGACGACCGCCAATATGCGGCGACGACTAATCAGCGATATCAGCAGAATCGCCGCGGAGAGAACCGCCATCCACGGCACGAACGCCACGATCAGCGGAATATACCGCTTCCCATCCAAGCCGTTCGGCATCATCCGCAATACCATCACCGCTATGACACCGAAGGTCACCATCCATAGCAATCCGTCCAGATAACGGTGAACGCGCGTACGCGCCTGTGCGGGTGGACATGCTCGTCCGTCAGTCACCTGTTCCTGATCAGGCTCGGCAAATTCCTCCAGAAAACGCTCAATCTCTTCGCTATCGTTGTCCAAATCGTACCCCCGTCGATGTTTCAAACCCATTGTGGCACGAGACACCGATGAACGGGGCATTCAGCCTTGAACAAAGCGGCGGAACATACCGAGATTGCCGAGGTTGCAGCCGTCAGCTGGCGTAAATGATCGAGTTGAAATCGGGACGTGCGATCTGCGGACGCACCGGCGCCGGGTCCACACGGTAATGTTTGCGCATACTGGACAAAATCGTACGCAACGCACGGTTCGTTTCCTCCGCGGCCTGCCGGAACTTAGCATATTCCCGCCCATGCGGATCGGCGATATCCTTCGGCGCGGCAATCAGCGGACGAATGAACGACGACGAATCGATCACCGACTGCAGCCGCTCTTGAATGGTCAATCCCTTAACTAAACCATGTTCGGCGCTGTACCGACACATGTTGGCGAAATCATCCAACATGAATGTGTAGCGCACCGCCATCGGCGCAATCGTAACGATCTCCTTACGCTGCGCGGCTTCGAAACACAGAATCAAATCAGCCGATTCAGCCATCTCACGGGTCAGTCGGCGGGACCGGAATCCGCTGGAATCAATGCCAACGCTATCCATGAGCCGCGCGCTGGAGGGATCGATCTGGTGCATGGGCAGACCTCGGGTTCCCGCGCTGGTCACCTGCACCGTCGTATTTGCCAAGTAGCGACTCATCAGCAGCTCCCCCATGGGCGAGCGGCAGATGTTTCCGGTACATACGAACATGATGTGCATGTATGGGAATCCTTGTTCTCGATATCCGCTGCGTCCGTATGCCGGACACACACCTTTACAATGACTTATCAAGTCTACTCTATTCTGCGGAAGAATGGGCACCGGTCCTTGTCGCTGCAGTCCGATCCGGTAGATACCCCATGCCCCATATGACTACGTGTCTGCCTACTATAGCTACTGATCGAACAAGCATATCCGTCAACAAACCGTTCGGGGACGAATTATGAGCAAGACCCATACCAACAACCCGCAAACACCAAGCCATAGCGCAAGACATGTTGCTTCCAAGAAGCATCCGTGGCGCACAGTCGTTATTGTGCTGGCGGTGTTGCTACTATTGCTGGTGGTTCTTCCCGGAACGGCTATCATGCTTTTCATGCGGTCCTTGGATTCCGAGATTTCGATGCCGGAGGAGGAGCGGGAACAGGTTGCGGAGGTGCTGACCCCCGTTGAGGGGAGCGACAAGCCGTTTTACGCGCTCATCATCGGCTCGGACAATCGCGGCAATGAGGTCTACGGTCGTTCGGACAGTATGATGCTGGCTCGCATTGATACCGAGAACAAGCAAGTTGACCTTGTATCCATCCCTCGTGACATGCAGGTCAGCATCAATGGGGGCAGCACACCGCAGAAAATCAACGCCGCCTATGCCATGGGCGGTTCCTCGCTCATGATCTCCACCGTTTCGGATTTTGCCGGTGTGCCGATTTCCCACTACATCAAAGTGGGATTCGACGGTCTTGAACAGCTGGTGGACAGACTTGGAGGCATCACCGTCAATGTACCTGAATCCTTCTCCGGGGGAAATGGCGGTGTTTCATTGCAAACCGGAGAACAGACGCTCAACGGGGAACAGGCGCTTGGTTTTGCACGCGAACGCTACCAGGTTCAGGGCGGTGATTTTTCGCGTGCCCAAGCGCAACGCATCGTGCTGACGGCCATTCTCAAGAAGATGCTTGAACAGCCGGCTACCGAGATTCCCGGGCTGGTACAGGAATTCGCCGCAATGATCTCCACGGATATGTCCACCATGGATCTGGTTGATCTCGGCATGCAATTCTACGGACATGGGGTCACCATCAATACGGCCGGCTGCCCCTCATATGCGTTCTCCCAGGATGGTGTGAGCTATGTGGGCGTTGAATACGCCGAGTGGCAGGATATGATGCGGCGCATCGATGCCGGCATGGGGCCGAAGGGGGAGGGAGAGATCCCTGCTGAACAGATGGAGAACGCTCAGCTCGGTGCCGCCTCAAATGCATTATCTCCCAGGGATTATGCGGGCTTGATTGATCAGTCGCTGAATTCCGATGACATCATCGGAAACGAATAGTCCGTTTTCCTTAAACGGTACGGCTACTCGGCAGGCACCTCCTGACCGGGGCAGGAGCGGAGCACGGACAGCATCGCCTGCTTCTCCTTGGTGGTCACGCTCAGATCGTATTTGTCCTTGACCCCGATCTGTCGGGCCACATATTCACAGCGGAAATCAGCGTTGGTTGGCAACCAGTAGGCGGCGGACGCCGACCCCTTCTCGCTGTTCTCTTCACCGTCGGCGGCCAGCAGGTTGTACATGTCGTTGCCGAACTTGTACCGCTTGGCGGTATCCCAATCACGCGCGCCCGACTGCCAGGCGTTCTCCAACGCCACCACATGCTCGATCTGCACTGCGCTGCTGGTCTGCGGACCACGCACGAAATCGATCGTCTTGCCGGTATACAGGTCATGCAGCACGCCGGACTGCACCTGGCAGCCGCCGGGAGTCGTAAAGGTCACGTCCTCCAGGTCGCGGGCCAATACCTCGTCACGCACGTCGCAGCCATCGCCGTCGTCATCGGTCTCACGATAGCCGAACAGGTCACGGTCGTATCCGTCCCCACTCTGATTGTCATCCACGCGAAGCGTCTCCAGCACGTCCGCCGCGGGGCCGGACGCCGCATACTCGCCGGTCAGCTCCCCCACCTCGGGGCTGATCTTCGGCAGCACCACGCCGACCATGACACCCACCACGACGGCGATGACCAGCAGGATCAGCACGCGCTCGAACGGATTTGACACGTTGAACCGTTTGTTGACATACCGTGCGGTGTTACGAGTGAATTCGGCCTGGTCACGGCGTGAAGGACGGCGATGAGTGCGGGACATACTGCCCCACTATACTCAAACGGCGGGCCGCGAGTAGTCTACTCGTAAGTAGACTAATTGACACGAAGAAGTAATCGAATCAAGATCAGGAGATAGCGATGTTTCAAAAATCAAACACTTTGTCATGTTTGATTTTTGAAACAAAAAACGTTAGGATAATCAAAAAAAACAATATGTTCGACTTTTGAAACAACCGACGATTATCATGGCAGAGCTAACAACACAGCAGAGAATCCTCTCCTCCACGAAGGACTTTGCAGTCATCGTCAAAGACGCACGACTGTCACTCAGAATCAGCCAGCAGGAGCTTTCAGCACGAACGGGAATCCCCAGGCCTTGGATCAGTCAGCTGGAACAAGGGCGAATAGAGAATCCCGGATTGGCGAAATGTCTGACGATCTGCTCCGCCCTCGGCATATCATTACACGCCGAGTACTCAGCAGCCACGTCGGACAACGCATCGTTACAGCAATACATGGCATTGCTCCGTCAATTAGGATATGTCGTCCAGACCGATGCAGTACCAACCGATACCGGCAATCATACGCCGACGCCGCAATCCAATTCACCGTTTGAAGAGACCCTCCTTGCGCTCAAACAACGGCAGCAAGCTGTCCAGCGCAACGCCAAACAACTTGATTACGGCACAACTCATACGGACGAAAGCGATGCAACATCATGAACGCCAAAAGCAAAGAACTACTGGTATTCCTGCAGGGGAATCCCCTGGGAATCCTGTCTGAAGATACCCAAGGAAGGCACGTATTCACGTATCTTCCCGAGTCCGACGTCTCGCTGAACCTTTCCATTGCACTGCCCCACCGAACCAGCCCGTGGACAGGCGCAGCGGTCGAAGCATACATTGACGGCATTCTTCCCGACGACCCCAATGTCAGACAACGCATCGGCCGTCAATACGGAGTCAACGCAAGAAATCCTTTTGCCCTTCTTTCAGTCATAGGACTGGATTGCGCAGGCGGCGTGCAATTCGTGCCGCCGGCGCAAATCGACACCTTACGCCGTACGAGTGAACTAGTCCCCATCAGTGAACAGCAAATCGGATTGCGGCTGCAGGCCATGGGGCAAGACGGACGGGCATCATGGCAGGCGAATGACGAACATTGGTCACTCAACGGCGCTCAAGACAAAATCGCACTGAGAAGACAGAATGGCCAGTGGTACGAAGCCCACGGGGCGGAAGCCACAACCCACATCATTAAACCCGGCATCAGCAACCTACTCGAGCAATCATTCAACGAGTACGTATGCATGAAAACCATATCCAACTTGGGAGTCCCCACAGCGGAATCGACGTATCACATGTTCGGTGACGTTCCAGCGATTATCAGTACCCGTTGGGATCGCGAGATCATTGACGACAACAGCATCCCAAAGGTAGCACGCATACATCAAGAGGATTTCTGCCAGGCATTGGGATTCATGACCGCGCAGAAATATCAGAGCGACGGAGGACCCGATGCACTTGCAATAGTTCAATTCCTTTACACCGAGCACTTCTCCGCAACCGACATCCATTTGTTCTACACCGCCCTGATCCTGAATTTCCTGATGGCAGGCACGGACGCTCACGCGAAGAACTACGCCATACTGGAGCCGGCCGGCGAATCGCCCATGCTGGCACCGCTGTACGATATCGCATCCTTATTCCCCTACGACACGCAACGCAAACAGCGTAAACTCGCGATGAGCATCGGGCGCGAATACAACTACGAGCGTATAGAGCTCAGGCACTGGGATCGTTTCGCAGCCGCAATCACCCAGGCATACAAATCCGACGATAGCGAATTCATCCATTTCGCGCTGCAGCATTACGCCTCGAAACTGCCCCAAGCATTCCGGGCAACAGCCGAGGAAGAAATGCAGCTGGTCGACGGCATGGATCGCTCCGGGCAATCTTCACAGCAACGCCGTCAACTTATTGAACGCATACAGCACGGCATCGATCGGCAATGCGAACGGGTGATGCACTGGTTTGAGTCATAGCATACGACAACCGAACAGAAGCTATAGGTTACCAGCATAAGTCGAGACAACAGCCTCTAATCAAAAACCGACGGCACCCGTTATCTCGACAGAAGAGCATCCATCGGTCGTATACCGCTCATGACTACAAAGACGCCCATCACGCGTAGGAGAAGGTGAGGGGGTCGTGGCCGGCGCGGGTGGGGCCGTCCAGCGCGTCGATGGCGGCATGCTCCTCCTCGGTGAGCGCGAAGCCGAACAGGTCGAGGTTCTCACGCTGGCGTTCGGCGTGCACCGACTTGGGGATGATGATCGTGCCGTTCTCGATGTGCCAGCGCAGAATGATCTGCGCGGGGCTGACACCGTGTGCGGCGGCGATGCGTTCGATGGTGCCGTTGCCGGCATTCAGGTCGGCGCCGCGTGCCATCGGCGAGTACGCCTCCACGGCGATGCCATGCTCCCGACAGAACGCGGTGACCTCACGCTGCTGCCAGGTGGGGTGCAGCTCGATCTGGTTCACGGTCGGCCACTCGCCGGTTTCCTTATGCAGTCGCTCCAAATGCTCGGGCAGGAAGTTGCACACACCCAGCGTGCGCACGCGCCCCTCCTCGCGCAGACGCACGAACGCCTTCCACGTCTCCCCGGAACGCCAGTCGAACGGCGTGGGCCAATGGATCATATACATGTCCACATACTCAAGCCGCAGCAGGCCGATCTGACGGTCGAACGCCTTCAGCGCGCTGTCATACCCCTGCTCGGAGTCGCGCAGCTTGGTGGTGACCCACAGATCGCGGCGACGCTCCCCCGTGGCATATCCGGCATTCACCAACGCACGGCCCACGCCACCCTCATTGTTGTAGCCGGCGGCGCCATCGATATGACGGTATCCGGCGGCGAGCGCCGATTCGACCACCGGGGTCACGCCCTCGTCGTCAATGCGCAGCACACCCAGACCCACCTGCGGAATCTCGGTGCCGTCGTGCAGGCGAATCATCGGAACAGGGGACGTGTGCTGCTCGCTCATCAGAACTCCTTCATCGAACATCCGCGCCGCGGACAATCACTCCACCTCCCCAGCATACTCAAGCCATGCTCCAGGACGCGGCAGACGCATCGCCGTCACGCGGGAACCGAGTCATCGACCAGAACGACATCCGGACGGGCTGCGGCGATGGACTTCAGTTCATCGGTGAATCCGCTCACGCTGAACAGCGCAAACGTTTCCTTGCGCTCCCCACGATGCCAATCGACCGCACCGGCACGCTCCTCCAGCACACGCAGCACATTGGCCCCCACCGGCTCCTTCCAGAACTTGCATTCCCCGAATACTATCGCACGGTCGGCGTCACTGAGCGCCACGGCATCGATCTCCACGTCACCGGCGCCCCACCATCGTCCCACGCGTTCCGGCGTGAACGGCAGACGGCCCTCCGCCCCCATCGACCACAACCGTTCACGGCACACGCCCTCGTATACGTATGACACATGATTATCCACAAAGTTGCGCCGGATACGAGCCATCGCCACCTGCGGATGGCCGGATTCGATATAGCTCAGATTCGGCTGCACAAAACGGAACCAAAAATCGATATACGTGTCCACGATCCGATACAAGCCACGCTTGCTCTTCTCCGGATTGCGCTCCGTCACCGGCACCTCGCGTTCCACGATGCCCAGATTATGCAGCGTGCGCAGCTTGCCAGGCACCGCGGTCACCGGCACCTGCAACGCTGCGGCAATCTGCCCTGCCTTACGGTTGCCGGCGGCGATGACCTTGATCATCGAAAAATACGTGCCGACTTCCGGCACCTCGCCACGCAGCAGGAACATCGGCTCATCGTACAGCACGCCGCTGCGATTGAGCACATTCGATTCGATCGCCTCGAAGATGTCGCCGCTGTCATCGAACAACTCGATGTATTTCGGTATGCCGCCGGTCACCGCATACCGTTCCACAAGCTCACGCATTCCCAGGCCGGGGAAGAACTCGCCGTAGTGCCGGAAAGGAATCGGGGCGAGCTGTATCTGGGCGGTGCGACGCCCATACAGAGGACTGTCATAGGAAAGCACCTGAGACTCCATCATGGACACCAGCGAGCCGCAAAGAATGACCATGACGTTGGCCTTGGCAAGGATGGTGTCCCAGATCCGCTGGAAAACGGACGGGAACTCGGGATTCGCCAGACCCAGATACTGGAATTCGTCCAGCACGATCACCAAACGCCTGCCGTTACTTCGTGCCTCGGCGGCGGAGCGGGCGATGGCGGTGAACACCGGCTCCCAACGGGGCAGCAGGGCGTCGCGCAGGAGATCGTCATGCAGGTAATCGGCAACCAATGATTGGAATACGGCGCGGTTCTGCGGCTCGGACTCCTCGGTGGCCAGATAATAGATGGCGGGCTTGTCGGCGATGAATCGTGATATCAATGCGGTTTTGCCGACCCGTCGGCGTCCGTACACCACGACAAACGACGCCTGATCACGCGCATACTCGCGTTCCAGGGCCGCAAGCTCGCGATTGCGGTCTATAAACACAGCGGCCTCCTTGACCTCGGTTTTTCAGCCAGCTTTCCGTCACAAGACATTGCAGGATGGTTTTTCCACGGACGACGCACATTCCGCCATGATGTCGCTATGATGTCGGGCGGCTAGGTCGATCGGCGTGATTTGAGCTACAATGCTTGGACATGCAATTATTATAGCTTCAGATATTATAGATGAAACTATAATATCTGAAGCTATATTTGTTGCAGTATCCGCTGCAGGCAAGACGTCTCGATTCGTTGTTCTAGACCCGAACGACGGTGTCGGCCACGCGCATCGTGGAATCACGGTGAGAGACCAGTACAATGGCAACGCCTTGCCCGGCGCTATCCGGCCCACCCTTGTCGTTCCCGAAGTCGCCGGATCCGATCCCGCCGACGCCATCACCCCCGCGAGGTTCGCTCGCCAGCTCGTTGATGGATTGCAGGATCACGGCCTCGTTGAAGGCATCAAGGCGACTGGTGGGTTCGTCCAGCAGCACCAGGTCGGCATGGCGCAGGAACACGCGAGCCAGGCCGATGCGTTGGCGTTCGCCCTCGGACAGGCGTCCGCCCAACTCACCCACCTGGGTATCGAGGCCGTCCGGCAACGAATCGACCAGCTGCAGAGCCGACGCCTTGGCGAGCGCCCCGCGCATCATCTCGTCATCGGCTTCCTGGTTGGCCAGGCGCAGATTCTCGCGGATCGTGCCGTCGAACAGGTAGGTCTCCTGTGCGAGCATGGTCTGTACGCGGCGGCGATGATGCGCATCCACCGTTCGCAGGTCCTCACCGGACATCGTCACGAGGCCGGCTTGCGGGTCCCAGTACCGCATCAGCAGTTTGAGCATGGTGGACTTGCCGCGCCCGGATGGCCCCTGCACGCCGAGGATGCCGTGCGCGGGAATCTCCAACGACAGATCCGTGAACACGCCAGCTGCCGCATGCCGCATCGTTCCGCTTGCGCCCTGGTCAAGGTCGGCATTGGGGTTGGAACCGTGTCCCGCCATCTGGTCGGGATACGCGAAACTCACATGATCCAAGGCCATGCCGCTGTACGCCGGCGTCAATGTGCCGGTTTCCTCCACGACCGGAACCTCGTCCATAATCGCGAACAGCCGCCGTGCGGAGGCGAAGGTCTGGGTCAGGCTCGCCGGCAATGCGCTCAATGCCAGCGTCGGCCCGAAGGAGCTGGCGATCAGCACCACGGCGGCGAACAATTCACCGACCCCATCCACGTCGGCCAGCCCATACCAGGCCAGCACCAGGGCCAACGCCCCGGCGAGCGCGGTGGCCAGCACCACCATCACCCCGCCGATGCCGCCGAATCGGCCGTTGTTCAGGCTCAGCTTGACCCGTTGATGCCACAGTTCACGCGACTGCTCCAGAATCGAGCCCAGACGCCGTTCACCCGCGCCGAAGCCGATGATCTCGTCCAGGCCGCGCATGTCGTCCAGCATCGTGTCATCCAGCGAGGCGGCGTCGCGGCGAATATTCGGCCCCAGATACCGCACGCCGGTCGCGAACAGGCGCGGCAGCGCCCCGCCGCCCAGCAGCTGCATGACAATCAGCAGCGGCACGAACCACGGGTTGAGGAACGCGAGCGCCACGGCGAACGCCACCGTGGTCACGGTGGCGATGACCACCGGTGAGATGGTGTGCGCGAAGAAGATCTCCAGCAGTTCCACGTCGGTGGTGATCAAGGCGATCAGGTCGCCCTTGCCGCGCCCGTCCAGTTTGGCCGGCGCCAGCCGGCGCATGGCGGCGAACGCCTTGGATCGGAACAGCGCGAGCAGTTTGAACGCCACGTTGTGGTTCATGTACTGTTCGGCGTATCGCATCAGCCCGCGGATGACGGCGCACACCGCCATCGCCGCGAATCCAGCAGTCATGCTCACGCCCCACACCGGTTCCTCCAGCGTGGCGAACAGTGCGAGCACGCCGAACACGGGCAGGAAGGTGGCGGCCAGGTGGCCGAGTGTGCCGAACACGCAGGCGGCGATCATCGTGGGACGCAGCGGACCGACCTCGTGCAGCAGGCGGCGGATCAGCGCGCCGGTGCCGTCGGCTGCGTCGGTCTTGCCGGACGTAACGCCGGACGCAGACGGGGCAGGTTCGGCCTCACCGCATGGATGCTCCAAAGCCGAACCGGTAACGGATTCCGATGCGGGCGTCCCGATAACCCCAACCGGACCGATTTCGGCAGACGCGACCGACGCGCCGGCAATGGACCGGTGCCCGACATGCTCGATGACCTGCTGTGCGCGGAACAGGTCGGCGTACACGCCGCCACGCGCCATCAGCGCCGCGTGCGTGCCGGTTTCGGTCACCCGACCGTGGTCGAACACCACCACCTGGTCGGCGGTCACGGCGTTCGCCATGCGGTGCGTGATCATGATCACGGTGGCGGACTGCGCCAGTTCGCGGATCGTGTCCAGGATCACGGCCTCACTCTCGGCGTCCACGCTACTGGTGGCCTCATCGAAGACGTAGATCGGGGTGTTGCGCAGCAGCGCACGGGCGATGGCCAAGCGTTGGCGCTGTCCGCCGGACAGGTTCGCCGCATCGGGGGCGATCGGCATGTCCAATCCCTCGGGCTGTTCGCGCACGAAGTCAGCGATATGCGTCAGTTCCAGTGCGGCCCACAGTTCGTCGTCGGCGGCGTCGGGGGCGGCCATCAGCAGGTTCTCGCGCAGTGTGCCGGCGAACAGGTGGCTGCGGGAGGAGACCAGGGACACCGCGGAGACCATCGCGTCCGCGCTCAGATCACGCAGTTCCACGAACGGCGGCTCGGCTGCGTCGGACTCCGCGGAAGCAATGGTCTCGCCATCAAGCGTCATATCGTTAAACGCCGCGCCTGCAGACAGCGTGATCGACCCCTCGTATCCGGCCAGCGTGCCGGCCAGCAATGCGGCGGTCGTCGACTTGCCGGAGCCGGATTCGCCGACGATGGCGGTCAGCATACCCGGACGAGCGGTGAACGAGACGTCCGTCAGTGCGGGGGCAGGGAGCGCAGTGGCCGTGGCTGATGTGTCAGAGTCCGTGCCGGTGGAGTCGTCAGCGGAGAGGGGAACCTGAGATGTGTCAGAGTCCGTATCTGCGCAATTGGCGGTATCGGCATAGCGGTAGGCCACGGCGTTGAAGGTCACGGTCAGGTCGCGGCCGTCGCCGGGCAGGCCGGCATCGCCGCGCTTCGGCTCGGGGGCATCGAGCAGCGCGAAGATCCGCCTGGTGGAGGTCATGCCGTTCATCGCCACATGGAAATACGACCCCAGCTGGCGCAACGGCAGGAAAAAGCTGGCGGAGAGGAACACCACAATCATCGCCCCCGCCATGTCCACGCCGCCGACGAGGAACTGCCATACCGCCACACCGATGCCGGCCGCGGTGCCGCCGTAGGCCACGGCATCCATGGCGGTCAGCGAGCGCAGCTGGATCTGCAGCACCTGCATCGTCATGACGCGGAACGCCTCGGCCTTCTCGTCCATGTCGGCTGCGGCACGCTCATCGGCATCGAACGCCTTCAACGTCTCCAATCCCTGCATATTGTCCAGGAACGCGGCGCCCATATCCGTGTATTTGCCCCAATACCGCTTGAACGCGCGGGCGGCGCTCATCGCCACCACGCCCACCACCAGCACGATCAGCGGGGCGCATACCAGCAATACCACGGCCGCGGGGATGTTCACCGGCATCAGCACCGCGAACAACGTCACCGGCGCCAGCACCGCGTAGAACAGCTGCGGCAGGAACAGTTCGAAGAAGCTCTGGATCTGGTCGATGCCCTCGCCCGCGGACTGCACCACGTCGGACGTGCGTACACGGGAGGAATACGACGGCCCGAGCGCCAGCATCTTGCGGTAGAGGCGTTCGCGCAAAGCCAGTTTCACGCGTTCGGCGGCCTCGGTGCCGAAGGATGCGGCGGAACGCGACGTCAGGTACTTGACCACGCAGACCGTCAGCAGCACCAGCAACGCCAACAGCAGGTTGGTCGTCGGCATGACCACGTCCAGCCCCTGGGCCGTCCAGATGGCGCACTGCAGCACGCTGACCAGCAGGTTCGCCATCATGAACGCGAACAGCACGTCGGCCAGCAGCGACAGCCACAGGGCCACCACCTTGGCGGCCACCAGCTTGCCGATGCCCGGAGTCAGGGAAAACAGGCGTTTGTCGAACACTGCGCACCTCATTTCTGCAACTCCTTGCCACCCTAACGGAATCGGCGGGCACGCGCCAGACCCAGTTTCCCCCATCGGACGCATCGTTGCTCCGCACACGACGACACCCGCGGCATCCCGCCCGCTTTTGTCGGGAACGTCCAAAGAAACGCGGAAAAACTGTTGCCCGATGCCAAACCATCGTGGTTACGGTCGCGTAACATGGGATGCATAACACAACAGTTCACGCCACCGTGTCTATTACTCCGGCACGGCATCGCAGCCGTGCCACACGCGCTTGGTCGCAAAGACCGAGATCACGCACCACGCGAACTGCGCAGCACGCCACGCACACCATGCGGGGACGCGCCCAACCGCCCGGCGGGCGGCGCGACGCGCCACGCACCACCATGAAGGACCGCATATGCTCACCGAATACACCACCCCCGGATCCATCGAGGTCCGCAGCAACGAAACCCTGTACTCCCTGCTCACCCAGCGCATCGAGCGCACCGGCGAGGACACGGTCATCGCCACGCGCAAAACCGGCCCCGGCCGCTGGGAGCAGATCACCACCGGCGAATTCCATCGCATGGTGCTGGCCGCCGCCAAGGGCTTCATCGCCTTCGGCATCCGCAAGGGGGACGCGGTCTCCATCTTCTCCCCCACCCGCTGGGAGTGGGGTGTGCTCGACTTCGCACTGGCCGCGATCGGCGCGGTGAACGTGCCGATCTATGACACGGACTCCGCCCCGCAAGCCGAACGCATCATCAACGATTCCGCGGTCAAGCTGGCCATCGCCGACAACCGCGAGCGCTACGACCGCCTGGACTCGGTGATCGACAACTGCCCGACGCTGCAGCGCATCCTCATGCTCGACGGCAACGCGCTCGGCGCGCTCGAAGGTCTGGGTGTGAGCGTGTCCGACGAGGAGCTGGAGACGCGAATCGCGTCGGTGGGCGCGGACGACCTGGCCACGATCGTGTACACGTCCGGGTCCACGGGCACGCCGAAGGGCGCGGAGCTGACGCATCGCAACTTCCTGAGCATCGTGCGCGCCGGGTTCGCGTGCCTGCCGGAAGTCATCTGGGACGATCATCCGCGGCTGCTACTGTTCCTGCCGCTGGCGCACTGCTTCGCACGGTTCATCGAATACTGCTCGATCGGGTCGGACGACGGCGTGGTCGGCTTCCTGCCGGACACCAAGTCGCTGCTGCCGGATCTGCGCTCGTTCAAGCCGACGTACCTGCTGGGCGTGCCGCGAGTGTTCGAAAAGGTGTACAACGCGGCCTCACGCAAGGCCGGCATGGGGTTCAAGGGGCGCGTGTTCCTCAAGGCCGCCGAATCGGCGCGCGCCTGGTCGCGGATGCAGCAGGCGGGCATCAGGCCCACGCCCAAGCAGGTGGCGGGGGTACGAGGCGTCGGTGTACCGCACGGTGCGCGGCGCGCTCGGCCCGAACATCCGGTATGTGGCCTGCGGCGGCGCGCCGTTGAACGCCGATCTGGCGCATTTCTACTGCGGCATCGGACTGCCGATGATCCAGGGCTACGGACTGACGGAGACGGCCGCGCCGTTCACCGTGTGCCGTGTGGACGACAACGTGATCGGCACGGTCGGCCAGCCGGCTCCGGGCTGCTCGGCGCGCATCTCGGAGGAAGGCGAGCTGCAGCTCAAGGGCGCGAACGTGTTCCGCGGCTACCACAACCTGCCCGATAAGACGGCCGAGGTGTTCACCGAGGACGGCTGGTTCAGGACCGGTGACCTCGGGTCGATCGACGACGAGGGGCGCATCACGATCACCGGGCGCAAGAAGGACATCATCATCACCGCCGGTGGCAAGAACGTGTCCCCGATTCCGATGGAGCACACGATGATGGACTGCCCGATTGTGGAGCACGCCGTGGTGGTGGGCGACGGGCGGCCGTTCATTGCGGCGCTGGTCACGCTCGACCCGGAGGGGCTGGCCTCGTGGCTGCCCGCGCAGAGCCTGCCGGCGGACCTGCCGCTGGCCGAGGCGGCGGAATTGCCGGCCGTGCGCGATCTGGTGCAAGAGTATGTAGACAAGGCGAACGCGATGGTCTCGCGCGCCGAGTCGGTGCGCAAGTTCGCAATCCTGGATACGCAGTTCTCGCAGGACAACGGCTGCCTGACCCCGTCGCTCAAGGTGGTGCGTCCGAAGGTGACCACGGTTTTCGCCGACGTGATCGCCCACGAGATCTACGGCGGCCGCTGATCGGCGTGTCCGGGAGGTAACCTTCCCGGACACCCCCGGCTT
>ERZ1090861.623-NODE-623-length-21024-cov-11.178740_pt1 | contig 21024 bp, 3 predicted proteins | sample MGYA00478482_ERZ1090861 | MGnify/ENA primary metagenome ERZ1090861 (study PRJEB33644, sample SAMEA5815744) | chicken gut metagenome | biome: Chicken; feature: Gastrointestinal Tract; material: Caecum | place: Ireland | collected 2019-01-01 | study: A study of the... | reverse complement strand
TAGAATTTAAGAAGCAGAAGAAATCATTGGAAAAAATGGTGTCTTCTGCTTTTTTGTGCGATACGCCCGGCAAGGGACTGCCGTGCTTGCACGAGCAGCTCTTCGCTCCGCTAGGGTCCGTGCTAAACGCATGCCACTGGCACGCAGCACCATTTGCCGGGCAACGGACAGCGACAGGCTTTGCCTGGAGCTGCCCGCAGTATCGCAGCGGATAGGGAAGGATTCTTCCCTATCCGCTTGTCTGAAATTTGAAGAATAAAGGAAAGATAAAAAATCTGGACATCATTGGTAATGATTGGTAATGATTGGGGTAATGGCAGATTTGTTAAAATTATCTGTACGATAGGGATAATTTAACAAATCTGCTATTTTTTCGCAAAGCCTGCGGGTAAAAGCGGGCTTTATACCGATATAGAGTAATGGAACCAGAAAACTCATAGGAGAGAAAGGAGAATACTATGAAGAAAAGAAGTTTATGGTCCAGAGTGCTTACTATGCTTCTGGTGGTCTGTCTGCTGATGACCGATCAGCGTACATCTCTGTTTATGGAAGCAGTCAGCGCCGCAGCCTGGCAGCCGGAAGAAGAGGAAACATTCCAGTCAGGCAATGGAGAGACAAGTGAGGAAATCCAGGAGGGAGGTGAAGAACAAGAGCAGGATAACAGCGGGCAAATCCAGGACCAAGAGCAGGATCAGATACAGCAGACAGGTGAACAGCAGCCGGCTGGGGATCAGATGGGGGAAGAGCAGACACCAGCTGTCCAAAATGAAGATCTGACAGTCAGTATTTCAGCAGCCAACAGTTCTGCGGCATATGGCGACCAGGTGATACTGAACGGAACAGTCTCGGATCCTTCCGCTACTCTTCAGTGGCAGTATTCTGCAGATAATGGAGGAAGCTGGCAGGATATTTCCGGAGCAAACGGAACCAGTTATACCTTTGCCTATTCTGCAGATAATGCTTCCTATCAGTATCGCCTGCGGGCGGAACGAAACGGGATCGTTGTATGTTCGGATACCCTTACTATAGCCCAGAGCATGACTTTTGCCCAGGTGGCAGAGGCATACTATGGGGAAAACGGCACACAGCCTACCGCTTCTGCTACTATCAGTCTGCTTTCGGCTTTAGGGGAGAATAATACGGTCAAGGCAGGAGATACGATCATGATCTCCGTAAACTATATTCTGGCGGCAGCGGCCCTGTATAATTACGGAGAGCAGGTACAGCCTTTATTTGATACCTATGACGGTACAGAAATCGTGCTTTATCTGCCTGACGGTTTGAGTGTGGCAGGCAAAGACGAAGCCGAGAATACTCTCCAGGGCGTGACCCTGAAGGCGCCTGAGGAGGGAGAGAATAACTGGACATTTTGTCTGGACAATACAGCTATCCCGGCCAGCTCAGATACGGTGGGAAGCTTCCAGGTAGCCATCCATGTAGAAGACAATGGAGTCCTTGAGACCAATCATGTATTCGATTTTCAGGAAGGGGCCGGCCTGATGGAAATCAGTACCTCCATTACCATTAAGGACAGGACAGATCCCAACGATGTGAAAGACGGCGTTACCTATGAGGACATTACGGTTCCAACTGATAGTACCTTCCCGGATCTTAAATCCGCTACAGATGACCAATGGCATGTTTCAAAGAGTCAGACAGGAACGCCTGCAGTTGATGAAGACAAGAATGAGATTACATTTTCCTATACTCTTACAGTAGGACTTCTGGGGCAAAACGAAAACGGAGAGCCGGTTGTAGTGAGCGACCCTCAAAGCTATGCCCGTCTGGGCCGTGTTCCTTTTGCTACAGATGATAATACCATTTCGCTTACAGAGATTCCGACAGTCAATGACCGGGAAGGGAATCCGCTGACTGCCAAGAGTATCACCATAACCCCTCAGTTTGACGATCTGGAACCTATTATTGCTGAAGCAAACGATACAGTAGAACTTCCGGTAGATACCTGCCAGGGAAATGTGACCGGCTCGGATGTAGACGGCCTGGCGCCCTATTACTCTCAGTACGGAGTGGAAGTGGTTTATGATTATGATAAATTCGAGGCGGAATATTATGATGAAGATCAGGACGCCATAAAGGTAGATAATACCGCAAGAATTACATACCGGCTGGCCGGAGAGGATGTTGACAGGAATGGGGAATCCAAAGCGACCCAGGAGGTAAATTACATCACAGAACCGGCAAAGCTGACTATCGAGAAATATATTGTAGATGAAGAGGGAACCGGCAGACTATATTCTTCAGCTAATTTCTCCGGGAATGATCCCGTGAAAGGCAGCGCACAGTTCCAGATCCGCACAGAAGAGGGAACGGTCCCAAATCTGTATACAATAACCGATGATGGAACTTATGAGCTGCTGGAAAATGCTGAGGGTACAGTTGTCATCAATCCCCAGGGTGACCTGGAGGCAGCGATTGCGGGAACAGACGGCACAGTTACCGTGTATCTGGATCCGGGTACATACGTGATCAGCGAGGTGGAATCGGGACTTCCGAAGAATACAGAAAAAATCTCTGATGATCCTGAAGAAGGAGGCAATGCCCAGCACAACAGTGGAGACAAAAGGCTTACCATTGCAGCAGGAGAGAATAATGGGGAGACAGCCAGTTTCTACAATCGTGAAACACTGGGAACTATACAGATCCATAAGGATGGAAAACTGAATGGGAGCATCAGCGTACTGGAAGGAGCTGTCTTCGGGCTGTACCTCGATGCAGATTGTACTGAGGAAATTACAAGGGTTACCACCGGTAGCGACGGAAACGCTGTGTTTGAAAGACTGGCCTATGGAACCTATTATGTAAAAGAGATCCAGGCCCCAGAAGGCTACATTCCAGATACAGAAACGCACCAGGTAGTGCTTTCGGCAGAGCAGCCGCAAGAAACTGTAAACAGCGTAAATAACTATAACCAGGCCACTGTGATCCTGCAGAAATGGGTGCAGGATCCCAACGGTGCGCAGGGAGACGAATACACAGAAGTAAGCACCGGTAATTATTCGGAATTTAACGATTGTTTTACTATAGAGAGACAAAATTCAGATGAATCCTGGAGCCCGGTAGAAAACAGAGAAAATATGGGGCTGACTGTATCCGGAACTTTGGAAGTAACTCTTCCGGTCTACGAGAATGACGGAGTAACTCCGATTACTTATCGCTTCGCAGAGAAGCTTCCTGGAGGCTGGCATGGAGCTGCGGATAAAGGAATGCTGACCTCTCCGGATGGAAGTACAGTATATACAGAATCTTTTACGCTGGAAAATTATCTGGGCAGCGGCAGCAGCGATGCCTGTGCCATTGATATGTATAATGACCGAAACGGAAGTATTGAGATCACCAAGAATTTCTATCATGCTTCTGCTTCCGGAATGACAGCGGTAAACACAGGGACGGCAGCCTTTGATCTGTATTACAGAGAAGGAACCGGCAGTACCTATGTGAAGTATAATACGGATTCCTATCAGATTAATGCAGGCGGTACCATTACTATCAGAGATCTTCCAAGGACAGGAACCGGCGGCGCCCGGTATTATTATCTGGTGGAAACGCCGGTAACAGGCTATGAAATATTTGAAGACGAGACAGACGGCAAGAATGTCAACAGTGCTTCAAAGACAACCATCACTGTAGACGGAGACAGCCTTACCGCATACGGCCCCTTTAACTTTACGGAAGGCATGAGTGGTGAGGAAGAGGATATCGTACTGGCACAGGAAATCACCTTCAGCAACGTACAGCAGAAGGTGCCTCTGGTAGTAAAAAAAGAAAATAGTTATACCGGAGCGTTTGTTTCCGGTGCGAAGTATGCGGTCTATGAATATGATGACGATACAGACAACCATCAGGGTGATCTGGTAATAGCGGAAACAGAAATAACAGGCAGCGGCGGATCTTTCTCTGCTCTGGATCCCGGAAAGAAATATCTGGTAGTGGAGACTGTGACTCCTGAACATTACACAGATGTCACCACAGAGGAAGCACGGATCGTAGATCTGACGGATATCGATGTGGTAGATACAGAGACAGAGGTACGCACTGTGACCCTTTCCAACCGTCCGGATCCTACAGTCAGTATTACCAAGCAGATTCGGCAGGCAAGCACCAGCGGTACGGATGGCTCTGCCGTAACCACGTTAAACGGCGTAGAATTTGAGGTATATACGAAAGAAGCTGACGGCAGCTTTACACGGGCTCAGTACAATGGACAAGACCTGACCCTTACCTCCGGCAGCACCCTGCAGCTTCCGGCAGGAGAATATTATCTCAAAGAAATCGTACCGGAGGAGAATCCCAACGGAGTGCTGGATCCCTCCGAACATCCGGACTTATATGACGACTATGATCATGAAACAGGCACGGACGGTTCTTTTTACTTTGGCCCCTATACTGTTGAAAATCAATCCGACACCCAGACTCTGAACACGATCATCAATGATTCCCAGAACGGGGCAGTCCGGGTGAAAAAGGTATATACCGCCATGGATACTTCCCAGGATACCTACATAGAGCTGGAGGGAGCAACCATCGGTATTTTCAACGGAGAGGACAAGGTGGCAGAGGGAGTCAGCGCCAGGGAAACCGGATTTGTAACTTTTACAAATCTTCCTGTTTACGACGACAGCGGCAAGCCTATTACCTATACCATTAAAGAAATCGCAGCTCCGGAAGGCTACACTCCCACAGAGGAGGAAATACAGCTTCAGCTTACGCCGGGAACCCTGACTACCGCTCTTAACGGAGAGGAGATCACCCTGGTCAATGAACCGGAGATGAACTTTAATGTAGAGAAGACTTATTACAATGTCTGGGAATACCAGTTCACCAATAAAGCATACGAACTTCCGGGAGCAGTGATCGCCCTTTACCACTGGAACAGCGACGATAAGGTTTATGAGCTTGTGGAGGTCAAGGAGACCGATTCCATAGGCCGGGTGTCCTTTGAAGGACTGAGTCAGAGAGAAAAATATGCGGCAGTGGAAGTCCGCCAGCCTCAGGGGGAGGAATACCTGTATCTGGAGCCGGAAGAGGGAAAATATCTGGACCGGGATTATACGTCTGAAGAGGACCTGCCTGAAAGGCTCACCGAAGACCAGATGAGTACGTATTATCATGTGACGAAAGAAGCCCTGAAAGAAGGGGAAAGGCCCGTGTCCTCCCAGACTGCATATATGGTCAATGAAGAACACTGGACCCAGCTTCAGATCAAAAAATTTGTAATAGAAGATGAAAGAGCAGGGGAGCAAGAGGGAGATGAGAGGCTGATCAATAATGCGGAATTTGAGCTGTACCAGCAGATTGTAGATATCAGCGGCGAAGAGGGAACAAATCAGACACTTGCCTTTGATCCTGATAACTGCACGCTGATCGGCACTTATTCCAGCGGAACCCTCTATGACAGTAACGGCGTCCGTCAGGACGGCTATTTTGCCACTGATATCCTGAAATCCGCAGACAATGTGGTCTACTGGCTGATAGAGACAGATGCAGGCATCGGAGCCAGCATCCGCCCGTCCACAGCTATTACACTGGTAAAACGTGAAGGAACAGGATATACCAATGCCAGCACTTATTCTTATGAAGATGAGAGTGGGGAAGTGACGTCAGAAGCCTCTACAAATTGTTTCACATATCAGGATGATATTCTGACAAAAGATGAGGTAGAAAATAATCCGGAATACGGCAGCGGTTCCGCCATGTTTTCCACTGTCCGCATTGCAAAATGGGCAGGGCAGCGGGATGAAGAAGGGGAGAAAGTGGAAGACTTTACGCCGCTAGGAAACGCCACCTTCTATCTGTATCTGGCAGACAGCATGGGAGGACTCCATGGTATGCTGGATACTCTGACCACAGGACTGGACAATGACCTAAGTGTGGGAGCAGAAGATCAGGAACTGACTGCATGGGCCTCTTCCAGAGCTTTTTCCTGGACAGATCTGACAGCAGAATATCAGGAAGCGGTAACGAATGGGTATATGACCCAGGAAGAGTATGAGGATATCTTCCAGACCGATGAGAATGGAAACGGCTATGTACGGGTGGCTATTGTGGAGAGCGATGCGCCTGCCGGTTATATGACGGAGCAGAGTACTTACTATATGTATATGTTCTTTCAGAACAGGCCGGAACATACGACAGAGATCTTTAACGATGCCTATTATGTCACAGAGGACGGCAACACGGGAGCGTTAGATCCGGGTGATGTTTTAAGTCCCCCTCTGGCCGAGGAGCAGGACGGGATCACCTGGGCTTTCTATCCAACAGAAGAGGCAGCAGGAGGAAAGTATTCACCGGTTCATGTCCAGGGAGGGGTCCAAGATAAGGAAGATTCCCAATACCGTCTTGTAAACTGGCCCATTGACAACTTTGCTGTTACTATCCAGAACTACGGGTACAACCCTATCCTCAGAACAGGTTCTCTTAACCTGACTACAGAGGCCCTGGATGCTTTCTATGACACCAGCGCTTTCGGAGACCGGGTAGCTCTGGGAAATGTGGAAATGCTTCTGGAAAGATATGTGGACGGAAGCTGGCAGGCCTATGCTTATGAGACCGGCTTTGACGGAACCTTTACTTTAAACAGCAGCGGCTACTTTGCCTTTCCCAATGGTCTGAACATTGGCAGATACCGGCTCCGTACATTGGGCCCTGTTTCCGGAACCGCTGATCCTATGGAGGGCTATGAACGAACCTACGACGGTTCTTCCCAGGAACGGTATTATTATTTTGAAGTGTCTGCAGATAATGTAAATATCAGTCTGTACAATCCTGTGAAACAAAGCCTGACCATCGAGAAAAAGGATATGACTGAGAAAAGTACGGGAGTATCCGGAATTACCTTTACCCTTACAGAAGCTTCCGGCGCTACTGTCACAGGAGTGACAGACAGCAGCGGAGAAGCCCTTCTTACAGGAATCGGCACCGGCACCTATAAGCTGACCGAGAATGAAAAGACTGGATATACCAACCAGTATTTTGGAAAATACTTTACAGAGACCTACAGCGGCGAATCCTATGTCTATACAGATGAGAATGATAACACGACCCCGCTGACAGATCTGGTAACTGGAGATGGGATCTTCCTGGGATACACCTATACCCAGGGCACCAATTCCGACGGAAGCACCTGCACTACCGTATCCACTGTCCGGCAGATCTCCAATTACGGGATTAAGACTTCCGAGGGACTCCAGATAGAGATCCAGAATCCGCAAACTGTCGGCTTTACCATTCAGAAGACAGACAGTGAAACCGGCACAGGATTGCCCGGCGCCCGGTTCAAGATTGAGCGTCTGGATTTTGAAAACTGCGGTATCCTGGAAAGTGGAAAGAATGTAACCATCACAGGCACAGAATCCGGCTGGCAGGAAATCGGCACTTTTGGCACAGGCGAAGACGGCACCTATACTTATGCAGACGGAGAGCCGGGAATCTACAGGGTTACGGAGGTTCAGGCTCCTGCAGACTATGACATTACAGACGCCGGCCCTGCATATCTGGCTCTTACAGGAGGAATGCAGATTGATTCCGTAACCCTTCAGAAAGAGGGAGAATCACCAGAACCCATTACAGTGAAAACAACGGGAAATGAGGTTCAGGACGGTACCCGGAAGATGGATCTTATCTTCCAGGACAAAAAGAAAGCGACTCTGACCCTTACAAAAGAGGTTGACAACGGCAGCGTTGCAGTGGAAGGAAATCCGGTCTTTACCTTTACTCTTTACGAAGAAGATAAGAGTACCCAGGCAGGAACCCGGAGCATAAACTGGAGTAACGGCGGTGAAAATACCGTAAGCTTTGAGAACCTTCTCAGTCAGGGGAAGACTTATTACCTGGAGGAAACAGGCATTGCCCAGGGATACGCTCTGGATAATGTCATTATAAATGGCGGCCCTGTTACCCCGGATGAAAACGGATTCTATGAGATCCGGGTTCCGGATGACAGCAGTGCAGAAATAGAAGCGACAGTGGTCAATACTTACCTCTGGGCAGAAGTGGCAGTATTGAAAGTAGACGGTAATACCGGAGCTTTCTTAAGCGGCGCAGACTTTAAAATTGTTTCTGTAGATGACGGAACTGAGACAGAGGTTTCAGGGGCTGCATTTACGGAAGATCCCTCTGCTGCCGGCGTTTACCGGGCCAGAGTTCCTCTGGCACAGGATGGGGAGACTACTTTCCGTATCTATGAGACCAGACAGCCGGACAATTATCTTCTGGATAGAGAAAACTATGCAGAATTCACGCTGGAGCCGGGCGAGTCTCAGACTGTGCCGGGTTGGGATGCTTCCTATTTAAATCTGCCACCGGAGGAGAGAGACAGGACGATGCTTAATGCCCGGATTTTCCCCAATTACAGAGGCGCCTATGTGGATATTGTCAAATATGATAATGTCCGGTCGGCGATTGAATCTGAAGCGGAAGAGGAGCGGGGAACTCTGGAAGGGGCGCCTTTTACCCTCTATAGATGGACGGAAAATCCGGAAGAAGAAGGCGGCGGCCACTGGACTGTGGCGGATAACCAAACTACAGACAGTGAAGGAAGCCTGCGCTTCACCGTAGACGGAGGCAGCATCTATGCAGTTTCCGAGGGACAGGTACCGGGATACCGGGAACTGGAGGGACTGTGGCAGACGGGCGGCCAGGACCAGGCAGAAATTATAACAGCTCAGATTGAAGGCAGTACAGTAACTCTTCATCTGATCAACGACGGTAACGCCCTGACAGCCGGCGACGCATATCAGTACAGTGCTTATAATGTTCCTTACGCCGGATTAGAAATCCGCAAAGAGAATGTAGATGATCAGGGAACTGTGCCAAGCGCTGTGGTCAATGTATACCGGGTGCCGGATAATACAAAAGAAGAGCTGACCCGGGAAGAAGTGGCAGCGCTTATGACAGAGGAAAATCTGGTGATAGACAATGTACAGGTTGATAACCAGGGAGCAGGCTACCGCTATGCCAGCGGAACTACAGACAACCGTCTGAGCAGCAGTGTAGTGGCCGGCGAGACTTATCTGGCTGTGGAGACCAGCTCCAGCATTTCCCAGATCCGGGACAACAGCCAGGTAGACTGGTATCAGGTCTTTACTGTAGGTACAGAGGAACCGGAAATCGTAACTCTGAGAAATATGGAAGGACAGGTGAGTCTTTCCCTTGGAAAAGAGGCAGAGGAAGACAGCTTTACCAGCCTTCTTACCCAGGGGGCACAGGCGGTCTATACCATTACTCCTCAGATGGGAGATAACACCTATCCCCTTACAGGATTCAAAGTAGAAGACCAGGGACTGACGGCTTTCCACGAGGAAAGCAGCAGCCAGGGAAGTACTGCCGCTACAGAGATTCCTTTGCTCTATAAAGATGGGGAAGGAAATATTACAGGAGGAGCTTATACAATTTCCCAGGTAAGCCTGGGTACGGCTTCCCATGAGATAGCAGATCTGGCTCCTTCAGGGACAGACAGTACCATATATGCAGTGGTCACTTTCTATGACTTCCAGGGAAATCAGACAGGAGAGCCTGTGGAAGTAAATGTTAGCCAGAGCGCTCAGATAGTACCAGGACCTCAGGATACCAGAGCAGCGTCCTTTACCGTATCTTATATCTGTAAAGGTCTGGAAGAAGAGACTGCTCAGGGAGAAACTTCCGGCTATGCGCTGGGAACTTCCTTTACGCCGGGAACCATCCGGGCTACTGTAGATATTGACCGTCAGGAAGGCGGCGCCGACGTACAGTCCATTGACCGGATCCGGAATACAGCTCTGGCAGAGGCGGATTACGATTCCTGGACAGGAAACGGAACCAGGCAGGAGGCAGAGCCGGTAAAGGCGACAGCCAACGAAGACATTACCTTCGGGGAACAAGAAACTGCTGTAGTAACAGTGAGCAAAGAAGCCTTTGATCCGGATACAGAAGAGTCCATCACTACTGCGTACCTGGAGGATGTTATCGGCTACAGGATCACCCTGACAAATGATGAGACAGCAGGAGCCGATATGGAAAATCCATTTATTGTGGATTTTCTCCCTCAGGGAACAAGCTGGGTACGCCAGGGAGAGGATCAGGTGGAACTGATTACAGAAGAAAGTTCGGACCTGACCCTGGATCAGGCCTATCCGGTTACATCCGGAGAAGAGACAGCAGTATTTGCAGATCTGAACGGCCACCTTGCGCCGGGGGAGAGCGTTACCGTGATCCTGTATGTACAGATAGAAAATGCAGTTGTTACTTACGGCTCATCCATGAATAATTTCGTCCTTGGAGGAAGCAATGTAAGAGGCTCCCAGACAGAGGAAAATCCACGGGCTACTTCCTATAAAAACGGAAATAGAGAATGGCCTGGAACAGCAGAAGAAGTCCTGTCTTCCTATATGTCATCAGACCGGATCTCCAGACTGCAGTCTATTCTGGGAGAAAGGGCAGGATTCGGCTATATTGCAGACCGTTCCTTAGTGAGCTGGAATTCTGCTTCTGAAACGGTGCTTTCCAAAACCGGATACGGAGACAGAGATGTGGAAGAGGGGGAGACCGGATATACCTCGGATCAGCTTTCTACAGTGGAAAACGGAGGAACCATGTACTACAGGCTGTCGGTCAGCAATAATTCGTCCAATGCTCTTCAGCGAAAGACAGATTTTTCTCTGATCGACGTTTTGCCGGCTCCGGGAGACAGAGCCTCTGCAACCTCACCCAGAGAGAGCAGCTGGTCTCTGAATTTTGGAAATGTTGCCGGAGTAGTAAAGACAGACAGCAGTAATGGAGAAACACCTTTGAATCCGGGCAGCGATTATAAGATTTACTATTACACAGGTACAGTTTCTTATAGTGGCGAAGATAATATTTATGAAGCAGCGAAAAATATAAAATTCAGTACTCTGTCCCAAGATCTGCCTGCAGGCTGGACGGAAGTACTGCCCCAGGATAAGAAAGAGATCACAGCCTTTCTGGTAGCAGTTAACGATACTATATCCTTAGGAGCCGGCGAAAGCCTTATCGTAGAATATACCGGACAGGTCAACGGGGGAACAGAGCTCAGCCCGGATGAACTGAACCGTATAGCCTACAGCAATGCGGCCAACAGCTTCTCCTGCCATTACGGCACTTACGCGACTGCGAATCCGGAAGATGTGACGCCTATGAGCAGTGTCCTTACATCCAACACAGTATCGGCCACAATCCTTCCTGAACCGGTACAGGTGGGAGGACGTATCTGGATTGATAAAGACGGCGATGGCGTGAGAGATGAGGATGAGGATGCAGGTTCATTTGCTGATAATACCCTGGTACAGGACATGCTGCAGAATATCCAGCTGCGGCTGAATACCTATCAGGGCTACGACACGGGAACACCGATAACAGATGTGAAAAAGTCCGAAAACTGGAATGATGTGGCTTCCTATTGGTTTGAAAACCTGGATCCGGCTGCCTACAGAGACAACATAGAGGAGAACAGTGCGTATGATGATGACAATAACCTGATTATTTCTATGTTAAAGGGCAGCAGCCCTGCTACTTATCAAGTGTCGGCAGACCTGAGCAATGTTACGGGAAAATTCGGAGTGACCAGTGAGGGAGCAAGCAATGGACGTTCCAGAAATCCGGAAGGCGGTATTCCGGATGAGGAATATACAGATAATAACTTTGTCCAGGCTTCCGGAAGCAGTACAGCTGCATCTGAAAGATTCTTCCTTTGGTCCAGCAGCCAGTACGATATGACCAAAGACCTGGGACTGGTACTCTACAGAGATCTGACCATCACCAAGCAGGCGCAGGATGATCCGAGTACCAAGATAGAAGGCGCTAGGTTTACGGTATATGGACCTTTTGATACATCTACAATCAGCAGCAATGACTTAACAGAGGAGAATATCGTAAAGAATCCTGACGGTGGCAATCAGTTTACCACAGATGCTGATGGTAAGATCACCGTTTCAGATCTGCTGTGGTATAAGTATTACGTAATCGTGGAAGAGGAAGCTTCCACAGGTTATGAATTGGACAGCGCTCAGGCAGCTGCGGCAGAGACCACTACGAACCTTACATCCTACGATGGAGTATCCGGCAAGCCGGCCTGGCTACTGGGAATACCGGATGATGCAAAAGACTCTTCTATTGAGAACATCACAGTTACCAATAAAAGAGAAGTAGACGTTACCCTGGAAGCTTCCAAAGAGCTGTTGAGAAAGGGCCAGTCTCAGAGCTTAGAAGACGGAACTTACACCTTTGCTCTTTCCACAGAACCGGAAGGGGCCGCCGTACAGACAAAGACAAACGACGACCAGGGCGAGGTTATCTTTGATTCCATCACTCTGGACAGTATCGGAATCTTTACTTACTATATCCGTGAAGTGATACCGGAAGAGGAAGAACGGATTGACGGAGTGGAATATGACGATACCGTTTACAGAGCCGTGATCACGACTTCCTGGACAGACAACGGACTGACTGCCGAAACAGTTTATCAGATACAAAATGCTGACGGTGATTGGGTAACCGCCGATGAAGGCGCTGCTTTTACCAATGAATACAAGGCACAGGGAGAGCTAAATCTTACGGCTAGCAAGACCGTCAATGGTCAGAGCATCCAGGAGACGGAGGCAGGAAGATTTATCTTTACCCTAACACCTCAGGGAGATGCCCCTGGAGTAACCCAGACCAAGACTAACAATGCAGATGGAACCATTGCCTTTGATCCAATCAGCTTCAATCTGGAAAATGAGGGAGAGACCTATACCTACCTGGTTCAGGAAACCGGAATGGCAGATGGACTGGCTTCAGGAATCGAGGGCGCTTATACCGTTGATACCAGAGTTTACACAGTATCCGTAACACCAAGAGATAATGGAGACGGTACCATGACGGTGACCCCGTCATACACTTATCCGGGAAATGACGGAGAGGCAGAGCCGGCCTCCGCCCTTGTTTTTGACAATACCTATACTGCAACAGGAACCTGGACTCCGGTTGGAACCAAGACCCTTACCGGACGGGATATGGCAGAGAATGAGAAATTTACATTCAATGTGACAGAGACTACAGGCGGGACTGAAAAAGTTGTATCCACCGGAACCGCAGAGGGCGGTGACAAGGATGAGGCAGTGAACATCTCCTTTACCCAGATCACATATGGTATGGATGACGTGGGCACCCATGAATACGTGGTCCGGGAGACTGGAAATAATGGAAACGGACTGACTTTATCTCAGGCAGAATATAAAGTAACGGTCACAGTTTCAGACAGCCGGCAGGGAAGTCTCCGCGTTGCGGCAAGTTATGAAAACGGCCAGACGCCTGCTTTTGAAAACACCTATACGGCTGAAGGAAGCCTGACTCTGACTGCCAATAAGACAGTAAACGGTCAGCCCCCTGAGGACTATCAGAACAACACCTTCAGCTTTACCCTGACGCCCCAGAACGGAGCGCCCGGAGAAACACAAACTGTGCAGAACAACGAAAACGGCCAGATTACTTTTAAGGAGATCACTTATGGTCTCAGCGATGCCGGAAAGACTTATACTTACCGGGTAGAAGAAACCGGGGATGTTGCGGAATATTATACAAAGGATTCCAGTGTCTATACGGTGGAAGTAACTGTTAATGATGACGGCAAGGGCCATCTGATACCTGATGTGACTTATAGGGTCAACGGAGAAGAGACAGAGGCAATTACCTTTAACAATACCTATACAGCCACAGGAAGCCTTACACTGACTGCCAACAAGACAGTAAACGGTCAGCCCCCTGCAGCAGATGAAAACGGTGACTTTACCTTCAGACTCAGTTCTGTGGGAGAAGACACGCCTTCTGTATCTCAGACCAAGGTAAATGATGGAGGTACCATTACCTTTGATCCTATCAACTATACGCTGAGAGATGCAGGCAAAACCTACACATACCAGGTGGCTGAGTCAGATGACAATTTGCCGGAATGGTATGAAAAAGACGACAGAGTCTATACCGTGGAGGTAACCATTGAAGACAATGGCGATGGGACTCTGACCGCTGCGCCGGTATACAAGATTGGTGATGAAACGGTAGATGAGATTTCCTTCAATAATATTTATACAGCAGAAACTTCCCTTACTCTGACGGCAAAGAAGACGGTAAATGATAAAGCGCCTGAAAATTATCAGAACAGTACCTTTACCTTTACGCTGACGCCCCAGAACGGAGCTCCGGGAGATGTGCAGACAGCACAGAATGACGAAGAGGGAAATGTGACTTTTGCTCCGCTTACTTACACCCTGGAAAATGCAGGAAATACTTACACATATCAGGTAACGGAATCAGAAACCGTGCCTCAGGGATATACCAGAGATGATACGGTGTATACGGTAAGTGTTTATGTGGAAGATGCCCGGAACGGAAGTCTGAGTACAACCGTTACTTATACGAAGCCCGATGAGGGAGGCACCGGCACTGTAGAAACAGAGGGCATAACCTTTGACAATACTTATGAAGCTTCGGGAAGCTGGACGCCTGCCGGAACCAAGACTCTTACCGGCCGGGATATGACACCCGACGAAATGTTCACCTTTACAGTGAAAGATCAGGACAATAACACAGTTTCTACAGGTTCTGTCACAGGAGCTGCAGAGGGGACTGCCAAAGAGATCACCTTTACTCCAGTGAATTATACACTGGAAGACGCCGGAAATACTTACACCTATACGATCTCGGAAGATACGGCAAATGCTCCTTTGGGCGTGAAGATGACAGATAAGACCTATGAGGTTCAGGTGAAGATCAAAGATAACGGAGACGGAACACTGACTGCTGTTCCGGAATATACAGATGGCGCAGCAGCTTTTGTCAATGTTTACGAAGCTTCTAACCAGCTTACAATACAGGCGGAAAAGACTGTCAACGGCAAAGCACCGGCAGCAGATGAAAGCGGAAAATTCAGTTTTGTACTGAAATCCGGCGCCGGCACTCCGGCGCTGGAGACAACGGTGGAAAATACAGGAAGCACAGTAATCTTCCCGGCTATAGTATATAACCTGGAAGATGCCGGAAAGACTTATACCTATACCCTGGAGGAACAGGATATTTCCGGGGGATACGCCAAAGACAAGGCCGTATACACCATTACTGTGAAGATCACAGACGGCGGAGACGGAGAACTGGATCTGGATACTTCCGTTACGAAGACAACAGAGGGAGAAGTCACAGAATCCGGCCTTGACCAGATTACTTTTGATAACAGCTATACGGCCAAAGGCACATGGACGCCGGAAGCTTCTAAGCGCTTTGAAGGCAGAGATATGCAGCCTGGAGAATCCTTTACCTTTGCAGTAGTTGACGCCGAAGACGAAAGCAAAGTCTTTTCTGAAGGTACAGTAAGCGCCATTGGCGACGGACAGGAAAAGGAAATTACTTTTGAGCCGATCCGTTATACCTTGGATGCAAATACAGACGATACAGGAGAATATCAGTATCTGATCATCGAGACCACAAAGAGTGGAAACGGTATCACTGCAGATACCCATAAGTATCCGGTAACAGTTACCGTTACGGATAACAGGAATGGTACCCTGAATATTGAAGCAAGCAATGAAGGAACCGAGCCGGTATTTGAAAATTCCTATACTGCCTCCGGAAGCCTTGAGATAACAGCAGATAAGACAGTAAATGGCGCAGAACCGGCAGAAGATGAAAATCAGAAGTTTGCTTTTACCCTGGAGTCGGGAGATGAAAATACCCCTGAAATATCTCAGGAAAAGCAGAACGAAGGCGGAAAGGTAACTTTCGACAGGATCACTTATGGACTGGAAGACATTGGCGAAACCTATACGTATATCGTGAAGGAATCCCAGACAGTGCCTGCAGGCTATACTTCATCAAAAGCTGAATACAGGATCACGGCCAGAATTTCCGACAATTATGACGGAACACTGAAGGTAGATAAGACGATTGAACAGATTGATGGAGAAGAAGATGTGGAAGTACAGGAGATTGCCTTTAATAATACTTATGAGGCAGCCGGAACCTGGACTCCTGCAGGAACAAAAGTCCTTACCGGACGGGATATGAACGATGGCGAATCCTTTACCTTTGAAGTCGTTCGCCTGGATGGAGAGGAAGAAACAGTAGTAACCACAGGTAAGGCTGAAGGAGGAGCTAACAGTGAAGCTGTAGATATCCGGTTTACGCCGATCAGCTTTACTCTGGCAGATGCTGGAAAGACTTATGACTATGTGATCAGGGAAACCGGAAATCCAACAGCGGGAATGACCTTAGATCCTACAGAATATTATGTTTCTGTAAGCATTACTGACAACAGAGACGGTACCTTAAAGATCATTCCGGACTACGACGAGAGGAATCCGGATTTCACAAACACCTACACCGTGAAACCTACTACTTTCACCCCGGTAGTGGAGAAGCTCCTTACAGGAGCTGACACCCCTGCAGACAAGACTTTCTACTTCACTATGGAAGCTGACCGCTCCAACCTGAAAGACGGCGCTCAGATGGGCAGCCAGGAGGCACAGATCTCCGGTCCGGGCCAGACCAACTTTGAATCAATCACCTTCACCCAGGCAGGCACCTACCAGTTCTTCATAACAGAGAACCAGGGCAGCCAGGAAGATTACAGAGGTTATACCTTTGATGATACCACCTGGATGCTGATTATAACTGTTGAAGATATTGACAGCCAGCTTACGGTAAATGAAGAGGAGACCATGTATCTGCGGACAGATGAGGCAACCGGGGAAAAGGTATCTAATGACAGAGCTGTATTTACCAATGATTATCAGGCAGAACCTGTGGATTACCAGCTTCAGGTATCCAAAACCGTCACAGGCGACGATAGGCCTTCAGAAGAAAACTTCCGGTTCAACCTGACGGAAATCCTGGATGAGAATGAGGGAGCACAGCTTCCACAGGATACATCCATAGAGATCACCGGAAGCGGAGAAGCTGCCTTTGACGCCATCCACTTTACAAAGGCAGGTACCTACAGGTTTGAGATTCGTGAAGAAAATACGGAAAAGCCGGGATATCACTATGATGGCAGCACCTGGACGGCTACTGTAGAAGTTACGGACCATGACAGCCAGCTGGAAGTTACAGATGTAACCTATGAGAAGAATGGAGAAGCAGTAAAAGACGCACAGGCGGCCGCCTTTGAAAATGTATATGACACAGAAACAGCGGATTATACAACTGTAGTTACAAAGAAGCTGACAGGAGATGAGAGACCTGCTGATCAGGAGAAGACTTTCCGCTTCACAATGGAGGCGGCAGAGGATAATCCGGAAGGCGCAGAACTTTCCGGAACAGAGGCAGAAGTGCAGGGAGCCGGCCATGCCAGTTTTGATTCGATCCACTTTACAAAAGCTGGCACTTACCGGTTCATGATCCGGGAATCAGCAGGAGAAGAAAAAGGTTATACTTACGATAGCAGTGAATGGACACTGACCATAACGGTAGAGGATCTGGACAGCATTCTCACCGTAACAGAGGCTGTATACCAGAATGAGGGCGAAGAGAAGCCCGGTGAAGCTGTCGGAAAAACCTCAGAAGAAGATACAAACGGTGATAATTCTTCTGTGCAGGAGCTAGGCGCAGTCTTTACAAATGATTATCAGGTAACGGAAACTACCTGGCAGCCTCAGGTTGAGAAGAAGGTTATCGGAGATATGCCTGAAAATGAAAGTTTCCGTTTCACTCTTGCTGCCGGCAGGGAGAATCCAGAGGGCGTACAGCTGCCAGAGAATCTCACCGCAGAAGCAGAAGTGGATAAAGATACGGGAACTTCCGGGAAAGCCGCCTTTGATGAAATCACCTTTACCAGGGCAGGTACTTACCAGTTCCAGATCACGGAGGCAGACACAGGCAAAGCCGGTTATACTTACGATGGAAATATCTGGACTGTAACGGTGAAGATTACAGATGAGGATAGCCTGCTTACAGTAGCAGATGTGACTTACGCCAAGGCAGGACAGGTTGTGGATAAGGCAGAGGATGCAGCCTTTGAAAATGTCTATGAGACCAGGGCCGCAGCCTTTACGCCCACAGTGAAGAAGACCATTACAGGAGACAAAGCTCCAGATGAGAAAGTCTTCTGGTTCACTCTGGAAGCTGATGAAAACAATCCGGAAGGCGCAGAACTTCAGACCACAGAAACCAGTGTGAAAGGCGAAGGAACTGCCAGCTTTGGAAACATTACCTTCACTAAGGCAGGAACTTACAAGTTCTATCTGGGAGAGAAAGACGGCGGTGAGAAAGGTTATACCTACGACACCAGCCGCTGGATGCTGACAGTCACAGTGAAAGACAAAGACAGTATTCTCACTGTTGAGAAGGCTGCCTATACGAAAGTAGGAGAACTTCTCTCCAACACAGAAGCTGCCACATTCCAGAACAAGTATACGGCCGAAAAGACTACTGGTACCAAGCCGAATACAACAAAGACTACTGAAGAGAGCACCACTATAAAGACTACAACTACAAGAAGCGTCAAGACCGGCGATACATCCGATGTACTGCCGTGGATCGCTCTTATGTCTGCTTCTGCATTGGCTGGAGCAGGAGCAGCAAGCAGGAGACGGAGGAAGAACCGCAGATAGACGGAACATAAGCTGCTGAGAAAGCTCTAAAAAGAAGTCCATTCATGGAGGCATAGCAGACATTTACCAGGTGTATCGCATAAAAAGGCAGGGCCCCAACAGAATTTCTGTTGGAGGCCCTGCTGTAATATAAATAAAAATCAGGACATTTCCTCTATTAACTGCTGAATACTTTCCGGAGTTTCTTCCAGAGCTTCGGCAATCTGTTCCACAGACTGCCCTTTTTGCAGTTTCTTCTTTATCTGATTTTGAAGCTGGAGCTGAAGTCCTTCTTCTCTGCCTTCCTGTCTTTCCAATAAGAGTTCTTCCCAAGCCTGCATAAAGCGCCCCCCCATTTCTTCGCTTTCGACGATGGTATTCACATTTTCCCGCAGTTCTCTAACCCGGCTGCTACTGTAAGGAACAGAAGTTTTCTGGTTAGTATGTTCCATATAGTGGAGCAGTTCCACCAGCTCAGGATTTATTTCTTCCGGATTCTTTCCATGAGTATTGAGAAAGATCCGAATAGCACCATCTTCCATAGCCAGCTTGGGGACCTCCCGGCAGCGCATCTCAAAAATATACTGATACTTTTCATAGCCGAAGATATCAAAGGGAGCGATGATGATAGTCTCCGAGAAAAGAAAACGGTCTAAGAGAGTCAGGTCTTTTAACTGCGTTTTCTGTGATAAGCTGTCATTCACGTGCGATTTCTCCTTTCATTATAAAACGGCCCAAGCCAGGCTGTAAAGAAAAAGATACAGACTGTCAAGGGTAAAAGTGGTAAAAGATGGTGATAGATTAAAATAACTGGAATATGCAGCAGAACCGCTGCATTGGAATTGATAAATAATAGAAATGAAGCCTTAAAGTACATGTACGTACGAAAAGATACATATGTAATAAGATTTCAGAGGAACAAAATGGAAGCATGGATATTTTCTGTTCCTCTGAAAAGAATGTTAGACCATTTCATCTATAAGCTGCTGAATTTTCTCCGGGGTTTCTTCCAAAGCCTCAGCAATCTGCTCTACAGATTGCCCCTTTTGGAGTTTCTTTTTTATCAAAGATTGAAGCTGGAGCTGAAGCCCCTCCTGGAGTCCTTCCTCTCTGCCTTCCTGTCTTTCCAATAACAGTTCCTCCCAAGCCTGCATAAAACGCACCCCCATTTCTTCGTTTTCGACAATCGTATTTACGTTTTTCCGCAGTTCTCTGACCCGGCTGCTCTGGTAGGATATGGAAGATGGCAGGTTAGAGTGTTCCATGTAATAAAGCAATTCCACCAGCTCGGGACTGACATCTTCCGGATTTTTTCCATGAGTATTGAGAAAAATCCGGGTAGCTCCATCTTCCATGGCCAGCTCAGGGATTTCCTGGCAGCGCATCTCAAAGGTATACTGATACTTTTCATAGCCGAAGATATCAAAGGGAGCGATGATGATCAGGCAGATGTCTTTAAGCTGATTGAAATCGCTTTCTCCCGGCTTCAGGAGCCTGCCGTCCATAAGACTCTGATAGAAACGGCTGCGCCGGGGAAGGTTTCTGGTGTCCTTTTTCTGGACTTCCACATCATAGACCGTATTAAGGATATCCTCTGACCAGACGTCTACCCGGATGTAACGGTAGAGGGGAGACTTCTTCTGCTCCTTCTCCGGCTGGGGAAGATATTTCAGGAGAACATCCTTCCCCAGGATAATCTCCAGGATGATCTGGAGGTTTCTGGGATCTTCGATAGTCTCCGAGAAAAGAAAACGGTCTAAGAGAGTCAGGTCTTTTAACTGCGTTTTCTGTGATAAGCTGTCATTCATGTGAGATTTCTCCTTTCATTATAGAACAGCTCTGTTCTGACGTAAAGGATAAAGTGTTTTCCGGCTGTTTTAAAAACACAGAGCCGTTCCTTGCTAAAGATAAGTGATTAAAAAGTGTTTGGAAAACTGCAGCAGAACCGCTGCGAAGAGTTCTGAGAGACTCAGAATGTAAATAGAAATTTTGGTTAAAATCATAATAGCATAAATTGTTTATTGCGGCAAGAACCAAGAATATGTCACAATTTTTATTGTGGAAATTAATGAAATATGAAAAGAGAAAAACCTGAAAATTATTGTGATAACACAGAAACTTGCGGAAATTCTACAATTCCTTTTGTACAATACCTATCGCATGAAACAAAAAAGGAGGAATTATTACATGCTGAAAAATGTTATTACTGTAGCAAATGAAGACCTGGAAGAATTTGAACAATATCTGTATGAGCGGGAAAACGCCCGGGCTACGATCCGAAAATACATGACAGATATCCGAACATTCTGCAAATATCTGGGAAAGGAGCAAGAGGCAGATAAGAACCGGTTACTTCTATATAAAGAGTGGCTGCTGGAACACTACGCTATCAGCAGTGCAAACTCTATGCTGGCAGCCCTGAACCAGTTCCTGAAATTTAAAGGATATGATTCCTTGA
>ERZ1090861.622-NODE-622-length-21031-cov-11.945080_pt1 | contig 21031 bp, 18 predicted proteins | sample MGYA00478482_ERZ1090861 | MGnify/ENA primary metagenome ERZ1090861 (study PRJEB33644, sample SAMEA5815744) | chicken gut metagenome | biome: Chicken; feature: Gastrointestinal Tract; material: Caecum | place: Ireland | collected 2019-01-01 | study: A study of the... | reverse complement strand
GCAGTCTGGAAGCTCGTCGGGCTCATAACCCGAAGGTCGCAGGTTCAAATCCTGCTCCCGCAACTTACACACTGCATATATGCGGATGTGTCAAATGCCCAGATAGCTCAGTTGGTAGAGCAGAGGACTGAAAATCCTCGTGTCACTGGTTCGATTCCGGTTCTGGGCATTTTTCTCTGCAATAAATTACAAAATAGCTGGAGAAAACAAAACTGAATAAGGGCGTGTAGCTCAGGTGGTAGAGCACTTGACTTTTAATCAAGTTGTCCGGGGTTCGAATCCCCGCACGCTCAGTAAATATTACGATTCCGGGGAAAGCGATTCCCCGGTTTTTTATTTCAGAAACAGAAGATTTATATTTTTTCTGCTGCTCAAGCTTTATTCACTAAAAATATAATAAAAAAAGCCGGAAGCAAGGGCACCCGACTGAGAAAAGAGGAAATATATTGTAAAAAAGCATTACTGCTTTATTTGCCTATAATATAACCAGAAAATGTGAGAAGTATGTGTCGTTTATATAAAAAAGAAGTTAAGATTTCTAAAAAATTGTGGTAAAGAAGTAATAGGGGGGGATGAGCAGTTCAGTAGATCAATAGAGTAGTAAAATACATGCGGCTGTGATAAAATAAGAAAAATCAGGGAAAAAGAAAGGTTTATGATATGGAATACTTATATGAGAAGCTGATGAAGTATGCTTCATCTGATTATTATGGCTTTCATATGCCGGGACATAAACGGAATAATATAACAGACGCGGATCTGCCGTATGAGATTGATATTACGGAGATTGAAGGGTTTGACGATCTGCATCATGCAAAAAGTATACTGAAAGAAGCAGAGGGACGGGCAGCCGAGACCTTTCATGCAGATGAGACCCATTATCTTATTAACGGCAGTACAACAGGGCTGTTGAGCGCGCTGCTGGGCTGCACGGAGCGCGGAGACAGGATTCTGATAGCAAGAAACTGCCACAAATCGGTGTATAATGCTGTGTTTCTTAACGATCTGCATCCGGTATATATTTATCCGGAATATGTGCCTGGAACTGATATGAACGGAGAGATATCCGCAGAACAGGTTGAATTAATTTTGGCGGAATATCCGGATATTCGGGCGGCAGTTCTGACTTCACCTACATATGACGGTGTGGTGTCAGACGTGAGGAAAATTGCTGAAGCAGTGCACAAAAAAAATATTCCGCTGATTCTTGATGAGGCACATGGAGCACACCTGGGATTTCATCCGTATTTTCCGGAGAATGGAAATCAGCTTGGAGCAGATATAGTGGTTCACAGCCTGCATAAGACACTTCCTTCTCTTACTCAGACAGCGCTTCTACATATGAACGGGAGTATCGTTAAAAGAGACAAGGTAAGGAGATATCTTCATATGCTGCAGTCCAGCAGCCCTTCGTACGTACTTATGGCAGGAATGGATGAGTGTATCCGGATGCTGAACGATAGAGGAGAGAAAGTATTTGCAGAATATACGATTCTCCTTGACGATGCAAGGAGAAGACTTCAGGGACTCCGGCATATGAAGCTGATGCGGACGGAACGATATGATCCGTCAAAGATTGTTATTTCTGTCAAAGGCACGGTACTTCCAGATTCAGGAAACACATTTACCGGACGGGAACTGTATAGGTGTCTGGCGGAGAATTACCATCTTCAGGCTGAGATGGCCGCGGGTTTCTATGTAGTCCTTATGACATCACCGGCTGATACAAGGGAGGGAATAGAGCGTCTTCTGACAGCCTTATTTGAAATAGACCGGAAACTGGACTTGCAGAAAAGAAATAAAAAAGACTTTACAGATATTTCTGAATCCACGGCAGAAGAGGATATGCCGTTTTTAGAGAAGAACACTGTATCGTATGAAACGGTATATAATGCGTATGATGCAGAACAGAAGCGGGCGGAAGGAAGCAAGCCAGTACGGTGGGCAGAGGCAAAGGGAAGAATTTCATTGGAATATACCTACCTGTATCCACCAGGAATTCCATTGATCGTACCGGGGGAACGTATATCGGATCAGACAGTAACTCAGATTGAGCGATATGAGGAGATGGGATTTGATATAGAAGGGACGGAACATACGGGAATGATTGAGGTATTGGCAAATGAGTAAAATATATTATGTTATGGGAAAAAGCTCTTCCGGGAAAGATACGATTTATAAACATTTGGCCGAGGAGAATCCGGAGCTCAGGATGGTAGTTCCCTATACTACACGTCCGATCAGAGAAGGAGAGACAGACGGCGTAGAATATTTTTTTGTAAACCGGGAACAGCTGGCGAAGATGGAGAAGGCAGGCCAGGTTATAGAGGTGCGGTCCTATGATACGAAATGCGGCGTGTGGACATATTTTACCGCAGATGACGGTCAGATAAACCTGGAAGAACATGACTATCTGATGATAGGTACTCTGGTATCTTACCGTGCGCTGAAAGCGTATTTTGGTGAGGAGAGGATTGTGCCTTTGTATATCCAGGTAGAAGACGGAGAAAGACTTTTTCGCGCACTTGAACGGGAGAGGAAGGAAGCGCACCCCAGATATACGGAGCTGTGCCGGAGATTTCTGGCGGACGAGGAAGATTTTTCGGAAGAAAAACTTCAGGAGGCGGGGATACGGATCCGGTTTGAAAATAGAGATCTGGCAAGCTGTCTGAGTGAAATTGAAGGATTTATCAGCAGAGATAAAGAGAAGTCAAAGAGGGGAGATCAGAGTGAAGTCCTATGAGAGGAAAAGCCCAGAGATTCCCTGAGTGGAAGGGTAAATTTTGGGGTATATCTTGCGCGGGGATTGTGTTATACTTAATAGGTAGTCTTAGATTCTGCAGCTGATGGCTGCAGTATGGCGGATGTAACAGAGATGAAGAGAATGAATGCACGGCAGGTGATGAATATGAGCAGTTTTAAGGATGTAGTAGGACATAAGAATATAATAAAATATATTGAAAGCGCAGTGTCTGCAGATGCAGTTTCTCATGCTTATATTCTGAATGGCGAGAGGGGATCAGGCAAGAAACTTCTGGCGAATCTTTTTTCCATGAGTCTGCAGTGTGAGAATAGAGAAGAAGACGGAGATGCCTGCGGAAAATGCAGATCCTGTAAACAGGCAGTGAGCGGAAATCATCCGGATATTATCCGTGTAAGTCATGAAAAACCCAATACGATCAGTGTTGACGATATCCGGGAGCAGGTAAATAATGATGTTGTAATTAAACCATACAGCAGCAAATATAAAATCTATATTATTGCGGATGCGGATATGATGAGTGTACAGGCGCAGAACGCTCTTTTAAAGACTCTGGAAGAGCCGCCTCAGTATGCGGTTATTATGCTCCTCACGGAAAATGCAGAAGCGCTGCTTCCTACAATCCGTTCCAGATGCGTAATGATGAAGCTTCGGAATATCAAAGATCAGCTTGTAAAGAAATATCTTATGGAGCAGATGGAGATACCGGATTACAAAGCAGATGTATGCGTCGCATTTGCCCAGGGTAATATGGGAAAGGCAATTATGCTCGCTACTTCTGAGTATTTCAATGAGATTAAAGAAGATGCCGTACATCTTTTGCGAAACATTGACAGCATGAGCGTTTCGGATCTGATGGAGGCAGTAAAGCACTGTATGACATATAAACTGGAAATAGGTGATTATCTGGATGTTATTGCCATCTGGTACAGAGACGTGCTTATCTATAAAGCAACAAAAAATGTAGACAGAGTTGTTTTTTCGGATCAGCTGAGATATATCAGAGAAAGGGCAAGTAAGAGCTCCTATGAAGGGATAGAGAACATTCTTGACGGTCTGGACAAGGCTAAATCAAGAATAAAGGCAAATGTCAATCTGGAGCTGGCGATGGAACTGCTTTTACTGACAATAAAGGAGAACTGACAAGGATGACAAAAGTAATCGGGGTAAGATTCAGGACAGCAGGGAAAATTTATTTTTTTGCACCTGGAAAGTTTGATATAAAATGTGGCGATAATGTTATTGTAGAGACTGCAAGAGGAGTCGAATTCGGAAGAGTGGTGAGCGGTCCAAGAGATGTAAAGGAAAAGGAAGTAGTACAGCCCCTTAAACCGGTGCTGAGGATTGCTACAGAGCAGGACTGCAGAACAGTTGAAAAGAACCATCAGAAAGAAAAAGAAGCATTTAAAATATGTCAGGAGATGATCCGCAGGCATGGGCTTGAAATGAAGCTGATTGACGCGGAATATACTTTTGATAATAATAAGGTACTGTTTTACTTTACTGCAGACGGAAGAATTGATTTCCGCGAGTTGGTAAAGGATCTGGCAGCAGTATTCCGTACCAGAATTGAGTTAAGACAGATTGGCGTCAGAGACGAGACTAAGATCCGCGGCGGCATCGGTATCTGCGGCCGTCCGCTGTGCTGCAGCACTTATCTGACAGAGTTTGCTGCAGTATCGATTAAAATGGCAAAAGAACAGAATCTGTCTTTGAATCCAACAAAGATTTCCGGAGTATGCGGCAGGCTGATGTGCTGCCTTACAAATGAGGAAGAAACATATGAACTTTTGAACAGCCAGCTTCCGTCTGTGGGAGATGCCGTTACGACAAAAGACGGATTAACAGGTGTAGTGCACTCTCTGAGTGTGCTGAGAAAGCAGGTAAAGGTTATTGTAAATCTGGAAAACGATGAGAAAGAAATCCGGGAATATGTGGCGGATGACCTGAAATTCAAGCCCAGAAAGAAGAAACAGAAGGTTTCCAAAGAGGAAATGAAAAAATTGGCTGAGCTGGAAAAAGGAGAAAGGGCGTCAAAGTTAGATGACAAATGAGAAAAGATTGGGTCTGGTAAAGCCGGGTGAAAGACTGGATGATCTGCAGCTCGGAGGGCTCGAACTGATTCAGAATCCCGGCCAGTTCTGCTTTGGCGTAGATGCGGTACTGCTCTCGGATTTTGTGAAGATAAAACCGGGAGAAACAGTACTGGACATGGGGACCGGGAACGGTATTATTCCCATATTGCTGTCTGCAAAAACCCGGGGCAGACATTTTACCGGACTGGAAATACAGGAAGATACGGCAGAGATGGCCAGAAGAAGCGTGCTTTATAACAGTCTGGAAGACAAAATAGATATTGTGACAGGAGACATCAAAGAGGCGGCAGAGATATTCAGGCCGGCCTTTTTTGATGTGATTACAACAAATCCGCCTTATATGCTGGCTCGGCACGGTCTGACAAATTCAGCTGACACAAAGACAATTGCACGGCATGAAGTGCTGTGTTCGCTGGATGATATTCTGCGGGAGAGTATGAGGCTTCTGCAGGATAAAGGAAGATTTTATATGATACACCGTCCGTTCCGGCTGACAGAGATTCTGATAAAAATGAATGCATATAAAATAGAGGCAAAACGAATTCAGTTTGTACATTCCTATATTGATAAGGAACCGACGATGGTTCTGATTGAAGGGGTGCGAGGAGCCAGGTCACGAGTTACAGTGGAACCTCCGATAATAATGTATGAACGTGCAGAAGGCGGAAATGAAGGCGGACGCGGCAGGACGAATGTGTGACCGGGGAAGATCACAGATCTGTTTTGCGGGAAGCAGAAGGAGAAGAGGAATATGCCAGGAACATTATATCTGTGTGCCACACCCATTGGAAATCTGGAGGATATTACATATCGGGTTGTACGCATTCTGGGCGAGGTAGATCTGATCGCGGCGGAAGATACAAGAAACAGTATACGATTGCTGAATCATTTCCAGATCAGGACGCCATTGACCAGCTATCACGAATATAACAAATATGACAAAGGCAAGAAGCTTGTGGAACAGCTTATGGAAGGGAAGAATGTTGCATTGATTACAGATGCGGGAACTCCCGGGATCTCAGATCCGGGAGAAGAGCTGGTGAGAATGTGCTGTGAGGCAGAAATCCCTGTGACATCTCTTCCTGGACCGGCGGCATGCATTACTGCACTGACAATTTCGGGGCTTTCGACCAGACGATTTGCCTTTGAGGCATTTCTGCCGACAGAAAAAAAAGAACGTGAGGAAATTTTCCGGGAGCTGGAGCGGGAAACAAGAACGATTATATTATATGAAGCTCCCCACCGGCTTGTGAAGACTCTGAAGTTTCTGGCGGAAAGGCTGGGAAACCGGAGAGCGGCTGTATGCCGGGAATTGACCAAGAAGTATGAGACAGCCCTGCGTACGGACCTTCAGGATGCAGCTGCATATTATGAGGCAAATGAGCCAAAAGGAGAATGCGTTATTGTTATTGAAGGCAGAAGCAGAGAGGATATGGAACGCGAAAAGCGTGCGGAATGGGAGAATATGAGCATAGACGACCATATGCAGTATTATCTGGCGCAGGGGTTTGACAAAAAGGAGGCAATGAAAAAAACCGGAAAAGACCGGGGAGTATCAAAGCGGGATATCTACAATTATCTGGAACAGCAGAAGAAGTGATCTTCTGCTGTTAACATTTACTCCGTTTTTCAGCGGCTTCCGATATGTGGGTGATTTTTCCGTCTTTCATAAAAACAGTTCTTTTTCCGAGAGAAACAGCTTCTTCGTAGTTGTTTGTTACATATAGTACGGTTATTTTCATTACCCTGTTTATTTTCAGAATATCAGAAATCATTTCTTTACGGCGGTTTTCATCCTGGCGGGCAAAATCTTCATCTACCAGCATAACTTTCGGCTGACAGACAATAGCGCGGCACAGAGCAGTACGCTGCTTATCCGCATCGGAGATAGCCTTGAGTTTTTTATCCAGTATTTCTGCGATTCCAAGAAATTTTGCAGCAGTTTTAACCCTCGAGTCAATTACAGTCAGGGGAAAATTGCGCAGCCGCAATCCAAGGGCAATATTTTCATAAGTATTAAAATTTTTATATAACGTGTAGTTCTGAAAAGCCATGGAAAGGCGCCGGTCCCGGGGAAGTATGTCATTTAGGAGTTCATTGTCCAGATAGATTCTGCCGGAAGTAATATCTTCAAGCCCGCCGATCATACGGAGGATTGTAGATTTCCCGCATCCGCTGGGGCCATGAAAAACTACAAATTCTCCATCTTCAATGTGAAGGCTTACATCATCTACGGAGACAAAGCCGTTCGGGTATGTTTTTGTTAAGTGTTCAAAGGTCACGCTGGACATCAGTACACCTCCATCAAGTTCTTTTCTGCATATTCTAATTTTAGCATAAAGAAATGCGGTAAACAATCCTAAAACCAGTACAGAAAACGAGAATCGTTTGCGTATTCGGTGCCCTGTTCCTGTTGGAATAATGTGTTTCAGATAATCATACTATACAGTAAATGCATCTCAAAGGGCAGTGAGTTATACGAAATGCATAGAGCTCATAATAAATTCAAAGATATTTATAAATTGCGAAAAAAATGTTTTACATTACTAATGACTGGCGTAATAGTTCCTCTGTCTGTCTTGACAGGCGGATGTGGGAGAGGAAGTACAGAAGGCGAAGACGAGAAATTTGAAAATTTTACAAATGCGCTGTTCTGCCGGGAGACGGCATCCAATACGATCAGTCTTCATTATTCCCTGAAAGATCCGGAAGCATACGGTATTGAAGAACAGCCTGTTACTTTCGGCATTTTTGATACGGATTCTGCCCGGACTGAGGCGGCTCTGGAAAACACACAGAAAGCACTGGAGCAGTTTGAACAAAGAGATCTGAATGTGCAGAATCAGGTTACATATGATGTTTTGGAATATTATCTGAAAGAGGCGGAAAAAAGCGCGGACTATATTCTGTACGAAGAACCGCTTGCGCTGGTCAGCGGGGTGCAGACGCAGCTCCCGGTTGTTCTTTCGGAATATCAGTTTTATGACAGGGACGACGTAGATACATATCTTGCACTTCTGGAAACAACAGGGGAATACTTTGACAGTCTGATTACATTTGAGAGAGCGAAATCACAGGCAGGTCTTTTTATGGCAGATTATACGGCGGAGACAGTTATCGAACAGTGCAGGGCATTTCTGGATATGGGAGACGGAAATTATCTGTATTCTACATTTGCGGACCGAATACGGGGTGTTGAAGAGTTGACAGAGAAAGAAAAAAGTGACTATATACAGGATAATGCGCTTGTCGTATCGGACAATATTATCCCGGCGTATGAGAAACTGACTGCTGAAATTGAAAAACTGAAAGGAACGGGACAAAACGAAAAGGGTCTTGCCGGCCTGCCGCAGGGTAAGGAATATTATGAGCTGGCAGTCAGGCAGTCTACGGGCTCGGACCGTTCGGTGGAAGAGATGAAAGATCTGACCAGACGACAGATATCAGATGACCTTACAGCAATGGAGCAGGTGCTGGGCATTACTGCGGAGGAAGCGCAGGAGACGGCAAAAGAAATGGGAGAAAATAATGCAGAACTGATTCTGAATGAGCTGGAGCAGGGGATTTCCGGAACATTTCCGGAGGCACCGGATACAACGCTGGAAGTGAAATACGTGCCGGAGGAGATGGAAGAGCATCTGAGTCCGGCTTTTTATATGATTCCCGCGATTGACAATACGAATGAAAATGTAATTTACATCAACCGGGCACATATGAATGATGATCTGACTCTGTTTACTACGCTGGCTCATGAAGGATATCCGGGTCATCTGTATCAGACGATTTACTATGAGAGTACTGATCCGGACCCTCTCCGCAGTATCTTTAGTTTCGGCGGGTATGTAGAAGGGTGGGCGACTTATGCAGAGATGGGGAGCTATTATCTGATGCCTCTTTCCAAAGAGCAGGCCACGCTTCTGCAGAAAAACAATTCAATAATACTGGGCCTGTATACCCTGGCGGACATCGGCATTCATTATGAAGGGTGGACCCGTATGGATACTGTAGCATTTTTCAGCAACTACGGCATTACAGATACGGATACAGTAGAAAGAATCTATGAACTGATCATCGGTTCCCCGGGAAATTACCTGAAATATTATATCGGCTATGTTGAGTTTCTGGAACTGAAAAAAGACTGGATCAGCGAGAAGGGGGAAGAATTTTCACAGAAGGAATTTCATGAGGCCGTGCTGAAAGTAGGGCCCGCCCCCTTTGATATCGTGGAAGATTACATGTGGGAGATGTAAAGTATGAATGTATTTCTCCTTCTCTCTGATTTTATCGTCCCGTTTATTATTTTTCTGATTGTCTGTTACGGAATTCTGATGAAAGTACCGGTATATGATACTTTTGTGAAGGGGGCAAAAAGCGGTTTTCTTACAGTAATACGGATTCTGCCCACCTTAATCGGTCTGATGACCGCAGTGGGCATTCTCCGCGCCTCCGGGTTTCTTGATTTTCTTGCAGGTCTTCTCGGCCGGTTTACTGCATATATAGGATTTCCGGGGGAGCTTGTTCCGCTGGCAATTGTGAAAATGTTTTCTTCTTCCGCCGCCTCCGGACTCCTTCTGGATGTATACAAAGAATACGGTACAGATTCATTTCTGGGGCTGACGGCTTCCATTGCCATGTCCTGTACAGAAACGATTTTTTATACCATGAGTGTGTATTTTATGTCGGTTAAAATCACAAAGACCAGATACACTCTGGCAGGGGCGCTTGCGGCTACGGGCGCCGGACTTGCGGCAAGCGTGGTTCTGGCCGGTATGATGGTGTCCTAGGAAAGGAGTATGCGGAGATATGTTAAATTATCTTTGGGCGGGTATGATACTGACCGGTATTATTTATGCGGTCGTAACCGGAAGAATACCGGAGGTTACAAATGCGGCGATTGATTCATCCCGGGAAGCGGTCACACTGTGTATTACTATGATGGGAGTAATTTCTCTCTGGAGCGGGCTGATGGAGATTGCCTCTAAAGCAGGCGTAATTGAAAGTGTGTCAGGAAAACTTCGGCCGGTGCTTAAGTTCCTTTACCCGGATCTTCCGGCAGGACATCCGGCACAGAAAAGCATTGCCACAAATATGATCGCGAACTTTCTGGGGCTTGGATGGGCGGCCACACCGGCAGGACTTAAGGCCATGGAAGAACTCCGGGAACTGGAGGATGACAGAAGGGCCGGCCGTACGGCAGGTCCGGTCAGGAAAAAAGGAATTGCCGGCAATGAAATGTGTACTTTTCTTATTATCAATATTTCTTCTCTTCAGCTGATTCCGGTAAATGTAATTGCCTTTCGGAGTCAGTACGGAAGTGTGAATCCGGCGGCAATTGTGGGAGCAGGGATTGTGGCAACCGCCATCAGTACAGGAACAGCTGTAATATTCTGTAAGATAATGGACAAACGATGCTGAATATAAGGGCGGTGCTTTATTTAAATAAGATATTGACAGCATAGAAATACAGTGATACTTTTATCGCAGCCGCAGTTTATTATTGTGAGATGACTGGAAAAACAGGCGGATACTGAAGAAAGGCGAGACAGGATCAAATGGAGCAACTTGTTACAAAGATAAAGGCATTCAGAGAAAAACAAAATATGACACAGAAAGAACTGGCCGATAAGGTCAATGTAAGAAGAGAAACAATAGTAAGACTGGAGAAAGGAAAGTATAATCCGTCATTGAAACTGGCGGCAGATATAGCGAAAGTGTTTAATACGGCTATCGAAAATATATTTTCATATGAAGACCAGAAGAAGACGGACACAGATAACTGTGTGGAAAATCTTTAGAGAAAAAGCAGCGGGAATATCGCATACGCGACATTCCCGCTGCTTTTTATAAAGAGGCGCAGACCGGATTTGAACCGGTGCATCAGGGTGTTGCAGACCCACGCCTTACCGCTTGGCTACTGCGCCTTAATGTGAACACTGGGCATCTGGATTCCGGATACTGCAGTGCTTCTCTGCCGTTACAGATTTGATGAAAATTATCTGACCTGGAAAACGACAAATGACCCCGACGGGAATCGAACCCGTGTTACCGCCGTGAAAGGGCGATGTCTTAACCGCTTGACCACGGGGCCATAACACGGTCGCTGTTTTCGCAGTGACCGTGTTATATATTAGCATAAGGAGTGTATAATTGCAAGTGTTTTTTTGAAATTTTATATTATCTGCCGGCGGGCCGTGCAGCCCGGACGGATTTTATAAATAATATGCCCGGCCATTATCTGTCACCCGTGGAGAAAGCTCAAACTGAGCGGTATATGCATCCGGATCCCGGATCTGGATCTGCGCTTCAATATCCGTAATTCCGTGTCCTGTATTGGGATAAAACTGTGAGTACACGAAGTCAGCCAGAAAAACTGCCGCCACAGCGATACAGACGGGCCGAAGGATTTTCGAATTGATCCGGTTTATAATATTATCAATTAGCGGGGCCAGAATGTATACTACGGCGATGCCTCCGATTCCGAATGCCAGAAGTCCCTCCGCGCAGATTCGTCCGTTCAGGTTAAGAAAATATCCGCTGTAGTCCCACCATTTTTTACCGCCTGTGGTAAATTCCATAAAGACAGAAGTCATGTATTCCAGGAAACCGCAGAGAACAATTGCTGCGCAGAACTCAATTACAGGATGGCTGCGAAGTCTGTTTAAAAATGTAAGGATGAGCACGGAGCCCAGACCGTATATCGGAAGCCAGGGACCGTGGAGAGCGCCCCGGTTTACAAAAGTACCGTACGTAATGAGATGCATTGCGACTTCCCACAGCCAGCCGAAAATGGCAAGTCCCAGATAAATGACAATCAGGGACCAGACGGAATAGTGCCGCATATAGTTAAGGGAGTCCACCAGCATCCGGCGGCTGTCTTCGGGAACAGGGAAAAGCCTGACCGGATAGGCACGGCCGTCTGCATCATCCATAAGTTCCTGAAATTTAACCCATGCTGCCTGCCTGCTTTCATATTGTTTTTCCCGTTCACGCGCAAAAAGCAGAACGCCAAAATTCCGCGCAAAGAAAGCGCGCCATCCGGTGAGACCGCCTGCGGGATCTGCAGGGTTCTTCATTACGGAAATTACGTCGGCATACTTTTCTTCTATAAGCGACGGATCCGGTTTTTCATAGAGCCATGTATCGTTCAGAAGCTCTGTTACAGGAACAGCGTTTTCTTTGGCCAGTGCCCGGAGCTGTCCGTAGTATTGAGTAAAAACAGCTGTTTTATATGGATTTGTATAGAGCACGTTAAACAGCCCGAAGGTGAGAAGCCCCAGAATCTGCCAGCCCAGGAAAGAAAGCTCCAGGACAAAACATTCCCATTTATGTCCCCGCATTATTCTGCGAGACAAAGTTACAGCTTCACGGCCGCTCATATCCGGATTTTCAGCCGCAATATAGGGCACCATAAAATAAGAATACCGCTTTATAAAGATTCCTGCTATGGTCAGACACCACAGAGTATAGAAAATATATCTTACAAACATAATACGGGAGGCTTTCAGCCATTTTTTTATTCTCAGAAGAAAGAGAAACCTCTGAGGAGTTACTCGTCCGTAATTCAGGCCTTCCAGAAAAATCCGCCTCATAATTACTGGGTATGTATTTTGTATTAAAAACCAGAACAGGAAAAATCCCAGTTCTCCGATGAGGATCAGAAAAAGAATTCCCAGATTTTCAGAACCGGTGATGGAAGTAACGGCGGCAACGGCAGATACGACTATGGAACCGGACGAAACAGAGTTCACCAGTCCGGAGAGTATGCCGCGGCTCCGGCCAAACATAGGATTTCCGTCTTTTGCCTGCTCGATCGCGTTTTGTTTGATCTGTTCAGACAGCTGGCGGCCGGACAATGTGTCATGTTCCGCTATGTTCATAAGAATATCTTCCCAGGCAATACTCCGGCGCTGCGAAGGGGGCGGACTTTCCGTACCGGAAAAATCTGCCGGAAGTTCATAGGACCGGATCGTGGTGAAAGCGAGAGCGCTGCGGAATTCTGATGCAAGGAACGCTGCGGCAAGACAGGCGGCTAGAAATATCAGATAGTGCTTTTTCAGGGACTGCCGTCCCTTCTGTTTCATTTCTTTTCTTGTAAGCATTTGTATAGTAAGACTGTAAAATCAGTCTGTTATCCCCCTTCCTTTCTGCTCTGTGCGCTGCAGAAGAGCAGAAATTTCCGGACACACAGCAGTAAACTATTTGCCGGGTTCCGGAGAAAATACTTTTTATAGTATAAACAATTCATTTTGTCATGGCAATGGGTTTTTCAGGTAAATACGGGCAGAAAGGAGAATGCAGGAAAGGAAAAGAACGAAATAACAAAAGAACCGGGAAACAGAAATGGCGGCAGTACTGTATCGGCAGAAACTGCGCTGTATTCATGTTTCCGGTTCTTTCTATTTATTATCTGGCCATTGGTTTAAGGAGGATTATTTGTACCATACCTGTGCCTCATACGGCTTCAGAGTCCACTCTCCGTTTTTCGGAGCGGTTTCTTCATGATAATTGCCGGTCAGCTTTTCAAATCCGCTCATATCCGGCGCGTCCTTCCAGCAGCATTCCCTGCCGTAGAAGTTAGCAGCTACGATCAGCTCATGGCCTTCATAGGTTCTTCTGTAGGCGAAGACAGATGGATGAGATTCGGCAAGCGGTTCAATATCACCGAAAGCGATAACATCAACTTCCTTTCTCAGAGCGATAAGCTTCTGATAATAATGGAAGATGGAATCGGGATCTTCGAGCTGGCTGGCAGCGTTTATTTTCGTGTAATTACTGTTTACGCCGATCCAGGGCTCTTCGCTGTCTGCAGATGTAAATCCGGCGTATGCGGAATCATTCCACTGCATGGGCGTACGTCCGTTGTCCCGGGAGTGTACCTGGACAATACGCAGGGCATCTGAAGCAGACAGTCCTTTGTCCTGCAGAATCTGGTAGTGGTTCAGACTCTCCACATCTTTAAACCGGGAAATCTCTGTAAAGTCTGTGTTTGTCATGCCGATTTCCTCACCCTGGTATACATAGGGAGTTCCGCGCAGACAGTGTATAATTGTTGCCAGCATTTTGGCGGATTCCTTCCAGTATTTCCCTTCATCTCCAAAACGGGATACCACTCTGGGCTGATCGTGGTTGCACCAGAAAACGGCGTTCCATGCGTTGTGTTCAGCCATTTTTGTCTGCCATTCGAAAATGATTTTTTTCAGCTTTCCGAAATCTGCAGGCACAAGCACCCATTTTTCATTTCCCATAAAGTCCACTTTCAGGTGATGGAAGCTGAATACCATGGACAGCTCTCCGGTATCAGCTCCGGCATACTGGTAGCAGTTCTCTATGGAGGTACTGGACATTTCGCCGACTGTGAGGATTTCCGCATCGGTTCCGAATGTCATATCGTGAAGCTCTTTCAGATATTTATGGATATTCGGGCCGTCTGTGTAATATTTTCTTCCGTCTCCTGTTTCGTCATCCTCAAAAGCAGCTTTGCTGATCAGGTTGACCACGTCGAAACGGAAACCGCGGACGCCTTTATCCATCCAGAACCGGACGATTTTCTGAATTTCTTTCCGTACATTTTCATTGTCCCAGTTCAGGTCCGCCTGTGTTACATCAAAAAGATGAAGGTAATACTCATCGAACTTTTCCACGTATTCCCAGGCATTCCCGCCGAATTTGCTTTCCCAGTTTGTAGGAGGCACATCCTTTCCTTTTCCCTTGCGGAAGAAGAAGAAATCTTTGTAATACGGATCTCCGTCCATGGCTTTCCGGAACCACTCATGGCGTGTGGATACATGGTTAAATACCATGTCAAACATCAGACCGATCCCCCGTTTCTTTCCTTCGGCGATCAGTTCTTCCACATCTGCCATTGTACCATATCTGGGATCAATATTGTAATAGTCTTCTACATCATATCCGTTGTCATTCTGCGGGGAAACGAAAAACGGGGTCAGCCAGATATAATCAACGCCAAGTTCTTTGATATAATCCAGTTTTTCAATTACGCCGCGGAGGTCGCCCAGTCCGTCGTTGTTCGTATCACAGAATGACTTCGGGTAAATCTGATATACTGTGCTTTTTCTGAAATCTGTGCTCATTTTATATGCTCCTTTCTGCTATGAAGCTTTTGAGAATCCCCTGCGATTCAGTCCCAGGTGATAACCGGAGTTTCGCCTGCTTTTGCGTCGATTCCTGTGTGCATTGTGATGCCGGAGGCATTTCCTTCTGATGTTACAATCAGCATGGTGGTGCAGGGATGTCCGGTTGCTTTTATCTTTTCCGGATCGAATTTGATCAGTTCCTGACCGGCTTTCACATGCTGGCCTTCCTGAACCAGAAGCTCAAATCCGTCTCCGCCCATGTCTACCGTGTCAACGCCTACATGAATCAGAAGCTCAATTCCATTTGCAAGAGTCAGTCCGCATGCATGGCCTGTGTCAGCCATTACAACGCTTACGTCACAGTCTGCCGGTGCTTTTACAACTGTGCCGGAGGGCTCGATTGCCAGTCCGTCTCCCATGATTTTCTGCGAGAATACATCATCCGGCGCCTCAGTAACCGGCATTACTCTTCCGTCAAGAATAGATTTCAGTTCTTTTACATCTGCTGCGGCACTGGCGTTTGCTTCCGTATCAGCAATTTTATTTTCACTTTCAGCGGCCTGCTTATCCTGTGCGGCTTCAGCAGCGTCAGCGGCCTCTTTTCCGTAACGGTCTTCTCCGGAAAGTCTCATCTTTCCTACAATGAAAGTAAGTGTGAAAGGAATTACAATTGCCACTGCCATTGCCAGAAGGAAGGTCAGATAGTCCGCAGCCTTGATGGACAGGATGCCCGGAAGACCGCCTACGCCGATACTCAGAGCCTCCACGCCAAATCCTACAGAAATCATCGCCGCGAAGCAGGAGCCGATCATCCCGCAGACAAGGGGAAATACATATTTTAAGTTGACACCGAAGAGCGCCGGTTCTGTTACGCCCAGGTAACAGGAGATACATGCAGGAACATTAACCTGCTGAGCTTTTTCATTTTTTTTCTGAAGAATAGACATAGCCAGTACACTGGAGCCCTGAGCGATATTGGAGAGCGCGATCATGGGCCACAGGATTGTAGTCTTCGGCGGAATCGCCAGAAGCTGTGAGTCGATGGCATTTGTCATATGGTGCAGACCGGTCATAACCAGCGGCGCGTATAAAAGTCCGAATACCGCCGCAAACAGGAAACGGAAATCTGATGTAAGTCCTGTGTATACTACGTTGCCGATTGCGTCTCCGATTGCCCAGCCGATGGGGCCTACAACGGTGTGGGCAATAATAACCGCCGGAACAAGGGAACAGAATGGTACAACGATCATACTGATGACTTCCGGACAGATTTTCTTAAAAAATTTCTCCAGGTATACAAGCACAAAACCGGCCATCATTGCCGCAATTACCTGTCCCTGGTAACCGATCATATCTACTTTTGCAAATCCGAAATCCCAGTACGGGATGTCAGCGGCTTTTGTAGTAGATACGCTGAAACCGTTAAGCAGCTGGGAAGATACCAGCGTCAGACCAAGGATAATACCAAGGATCTGAGTGGTCCCCATTTTCTTGGTAATAGACCAAACAATTCCGACCGGCAGCAGGTGGAAGACAGCTTCACCGATCAGCCACAGGAAATTGTAGGTCCCTGACCAGAACTGGGAAATATCTGCCAGACTCTGGGTTCCGTTGTTAAAGAAATTGATTTCACCGATCACGTTTCTGAATCCCAGGACAAGACCGCCGCAGATCAGCGCCGGAATCAGAGGAGCGAAGATCTCTCCCAGGGTTCCCATAATCTTCTGAAGGGGATTCTGGTTTGTCTTTGCCGCCGCCTTTACGGCATCTTTGCTTACGCCTTCAATTCCTGCGTAAGCAGTGAATTCGTTATAGAAGACGGCCACGTCGTTGCCGATGATAACCTGATACTGGCCGGCCTGAGTAAATGTTCCCTTAACACTCGGCAGCTCCTCGATTGCTTTTTCGTCTGCTTTTTTCGGGTCTACAAGGACGAATCTCATCCTTGTCATGCAGTGGGAGACTGCCTGGATGTTTTCTTTGCCGCCGATCAGGGTCAGCAGCTGTTTTACATCGTTTTCATACTTTCCCATGTTTTTCTCATCCTTTCCATGATTTTGTTTCCGGCTGCTTTTACAGCAAATGAACCGCACTTGTTTGAACAACTTAAATATAACACGCTTGTTTAAACATGTCAATTATTTTTTGCCGGTTTCTATTGATTTTTTTTGAGCGTCTTTCTATAATAAAAATAAATGTTTAAACAAGAAGGTGGTTGCCATGCCAAAAGCAATATATGACATGATCTACAGAGATTTAAAAGAAAAAATAGAGACGGAGCAATACGCGTATCAGGAGCTGCTTCCCTCGGAGCATAACCTGATCAGCCTGTACGGATGCTCGCGCAATACGGTGCGCAGGGCGCTGGCTGAACTGGCGTCGGAAGGCTATATTCAGTCTATGCAGGGAAAGGGTGTCCGCAATATCTACCAGCCTGTCGATCAGAATGCGTATACGGTCGGTGGGATTGAGTCGTTTAAAGAAGCGTCCCGGCGTAATCGGAGAATGAGCGCCACAAGGGTGCTTCAGTTTACGGAGCTTACAGCAGATGCAAGGATTGAGAAAAGGACAGGTTTTCCGGAAGGGACGGAAGTTCTGTATATTCAGAGACTTCGTATTCTGGATGGAAAGCCGCTGATCCTTGATCATAACTATTTCCTCCGGGAGCTGATGCCGGAGCTCACCCCGCAGATTGCGGAAGGATCCGTCTATGAGTATCTGGAAGAGGAGCTGGGGATGAACATTGTCACCAGTAAAAGGACGCTTACTGTAGAGCATGTCACACAGGTCGACGAAAAATACATTGATTTGAAAGGTTATAACTGTATGGCGGTTATAACGAGCCAGACATTTAATGACGAGGGAGTCCAGTTCGAATATACACAGTCCAGACATCATCCGGATTATTTTCAGTTCCAGGATGTGGCTGTGAGAAAAAAGTCGGGGGCTATGGAAGGTTCGCTGAAAACAGAGCTCAGGCTGGCAGGGGCACAGAACAGGAGAAATGTCCGGTAAAGCAGAAAGTACAGATCCTGCATACCGGTTAAAACAGCACGAAAGGCGGGAGATCAGAACCCGCCTTTTTTCTTTATAATATAGATGGGACGTTTTTTGCTTTCCATATAGTCCCTTGCAATATACTGTCCCAGAATCGCGATAAAAAACATCTGAATGCCGCTCAGGAAAAACAGCAGGCAGATGACCAGGGTGAGGCCTGGCAGACTGTGCCGGATCAGCAGAGTGGCAATTCCAATGATAAATGCGGCCGCAATGAGAAAAAATCCTGCGGTTCCCGCCAGAGTGGCCGGCGCGGAAGAGAAGGAAAGGATGCCGTCCAGCGCATAACGGAACAGAGAACGGAATGTCCACTTGGTTTCTCCTGCCGCCCGCTCTACATTGTGGAATGGAATCCACTTTGTATCAAATCCTACAAAAGAAAAGATTCCCTTCATATAGCGGTTATATTCCTTCAGTTCCAGGATAGAGTCGGCCATGGTCCGGTTCATCATACGGAAATCCCCGGCGCCGTCTGTCATGTCCAGGCGGCAGAGCCGGCCGATTATTTTGTAAAATGCATGGGAGAGAAAATTACGCATATGCCCTTCGCCTTCCCGGTCTTCTCTGAGTCCCGCGCAGCAGTCATAGCCTTCATTTTTTACCACATTGTACATTTCCTTTAAAAGCTTTGGCGGATGCTGCAGATCCGCGTCCATAAATACACAGTAATCGCCGGACGCATTCTGAAGGCCCGCGTACATGGCGGCTTCTTTGCCGAAGTTTCTGGAAAAGGAAATATATTTGCACCGTTCATCTGCCAGGGAAAGGCTGTGCAGAATTTCCGGCGTGCGGTCACGGCTTCCGTCGTCCACAAATATAAACTCGCATTCCGCATCTGTAATGTCCTTTACTGCTGCTGTGGTTTCCCGGTAAAACGCGGACAGCACTTTTTCTTCATTATAACAGGGTACGATAATACTGATTTTATCCATGACAGATCTCCTCCTTTTTAAAGACTCCGTATTTGCAGAATACGTAATTTCCGACTACAGTTATTACGCTGACCAGCAGTTTGGCCGGAAGCGGAAGAATATACAGATGGTCGATCAGCAGCCAGAGAAGTACATTTTCCACAAGAAGCGTCAGAAATCGCAGAGCGGCAAAAGAGGGAAGCTCTTTCCATATTTTGTTCCGCGAGTGAAAAACAAGCCGCCGGTTAAGAATATATGCAGTCAGAACCGCTCCTGCCCAGGCAATACTGTTGGCGGCGATGTAAGACAGGTGCAGAAACAGCAGTCCGCCATACAGTACATAGTTTACTGCCGTAGTAATGCCTCCGCTGATGAGATAACAGATCAGTTCCTTTTTGGATTTCATGGTTAGTTCCCCCTTTTCTTTACAGTATTAAGTAAGAGATATACTCCGTACATGGCGATGCCGGCGGAGCTGATAATGCATCCGGCTTTTTTCCCCGGAGCGGTAAAATGAATTTCTATTTCATGTGAGCCTTTTTCAAGACGGATCCCGGCAAAGGCACAGTTTACAGTTACCGAGTCGGCCGGTTTTCCGTCAACCAGAATCTCCAGACCGTTTTGTGCCGGAATGGATGTGGCCAGATACCCGCTGTTTTCTGCCTCTATAGTACCGGAGACCAGAACAGAATCAGACGTGTCCGCAGTGCTGTCAGCAGCCTTTGTTCTAAGCGGCGTATAGCTCCCGGCATCCCGCAGATCTTTGTCATAAAGATGCCATTGTACATTGCGGATGGCGTAACAGCCTTTTCCAAAAGTGATTTCAAGATGTCGGAATCCACTGCCGGAATCAGCTTCCGAGAACTGATAGTGGAAGCAATCGTTGCCGTTCGGGTAAGCCGCAAAACGACCGGAAAGTTTATTGCGAATATCATTTATATCAATTACCACGGCAGAGCTGGTCAGATTATCCACTTCAAAGTCAAGCAGAACAATTTTTCCGGAGGGCGGCTGTTCAATATTGACAGAAAGAGTACATTCTTTTTCAGCCGTGATCTGATAACCAAAGGGCGTTTCTGTAATCTCAAGGCCTTCCGGAAGAGAAAGAGCGGAAAGATCAGGAAACCAGGTTTCCATCCGGCTCTCATATGCGCAAAGGTCTCCGCCGGTACCCGATGAAGTGTTTCCTGCAGCTGTATTATCTGTACCTTCTCCGTCTGTTTCGGAATTATCGACTACTGTAAAGCGGGTCAGGGCATCCAGCCGGTCGTATGTTTCCAGACTGTCAAAGAAAGATTGAGACAGAGTATCTTCTGTGAAATATACCTTGGGAAGGACATTCGGATTTTCTGCAATCACATTTTCGCCGGACTGATAGATTACCTGATAGCCTTCCGGGACATTATCTCCTGTTGTTTCAAGCCAGCGGACGCCCATCAGCCGAAACAGGAAAGGATTGTCCGATGCCAGAAGGGCAACCCGGTTGTTGATGCGGATCGGCGTCAGCAGCCTGTCATAATAAAAATCAGAGTAGCTGTGGTTTGTAATGGAGGAATACATCGTTGTTTTGGACTGACCGGGAATCAGCAGTTCATTGCTGCTGTTCAGCGGTTCGGTCAGACTGTCAAAACGATACAGAGGATCCGTCAGGAAAGTCGGAAAGTCTGTGGTTTTTATAGCTGCCGTAGCATCTTTCTGTCCGTCTGCAGAATTATCTGCAGATCCGGAACCGGATTCATCAGAAGCACTGGCAGAGAGTACGTCATCTTTTGAGAGTCCCTGGGAAAGTTCTGTTTTCTGTACCCACTCTTCTGTTCCGGCTGTGGACAGACTAATCTGAACCGGCGCTGCCAGTAGGAGAAACAGACACAGGGCGCAGCCGGAAATCCGCCTGAAAGGAGAGGGCGCGGATAGGTGTTTCCCGGGCGCTGTTTCCGGGGAAGCGCTGTATACAGACAAGCGGTACCGGTTCAGCCTGTATCGCTGAATCAGACAATATGCCAGAAGCAGACCGGATTCCATCAGTCCCCAGCAAAACTGTTCCTGGCTGAACCACAGATGTAGGACGGATTTTGCGGACATTCAAAATAAAAAAGAATGTGGAGGTAACAG
>ERZ1090861.620-NODE-620-length-21041-cov-6.057133_pt1 | contig 21041 bp, 10 predicted proteins | sample MGYA00478482_ERZ1090861 | MGnify/ENA primary metagenome ERZ1090861 (study PRJEB33644, sample SAMEA5815744) | chicken gut metagenome | biome: Chicken; feature: Gastrointestinal Tract; material: Caecum | place: Ireland | collected 2019-01-01 | study: A study of the... | reverse complement strand
TTGCAGCGTGTCGAGTTTCTCGACACGCTGAGGCGGCAGCTGCCGCCTCAATCCATCAAAAAGTTTAAAATCTCCTGCCCGCTTGCGTTACGGCTGCCGCCACTTCCAAAGCAGGTATTTCACATTGGTGGTAAAGTAGCGCTTAAAAAGGCGTTTGGGGTCCTGCAAAAGGCGGAACAGCCATTCCAGATTATGCTTTTGCATCCACTGCGGTGCGCGCTGGATGTTGCCGGCCTCATAGTCAAATGCCGCCCCAACCCCGATCATCAGCGCCTGCACACGGTCTTCATGCGCAGCCATCCAGCGCTCCTGCTTGGGGGCGCCAAGGCCGACCCAGACAAAATCCGGCTGCGTGGCGTTGATCTGCGCAACAATCTCGGCGTCCTCCTGCGGCGTCAGGCTGCGGAACGGCGGGGAGTACATCCCGGCAATCTGGGTGCCGGGGTATCGCTCATCGATCTTTTGCCGCAACAGATCCAGCGTTTGCTGGGTGGAACCGTAAAAGTAATGCCGCCAGCCTTTTTCAGCGCTGAGGGAAAGGATCTCTCGCATCAGATCCGGCCCGGTTACGCGGCGGGCCTCGGTAAAGCCTTGCTTCCGGCTGTATTGGGAAAGCGGGCCGCCGTCCGGCAAAGCCATCACGGCGTTATTTTGAATCTGCTGGTATTTTGTGTCCTCATGCGCAGTCACGGTGGTGTGTACGTTGGCCACGCAGATATATTTCCCGCGCCAGGTTTCCAGCTGGTCTTCAATCAGGGAAACCGTTTTGTTCATATTGGTTACGTTGATGTTGACCCCCATGACATCGCAGGTTTGCCGCATATGCAGGTCCACCGTATACAACCCGGAGTCGCTGGCTTCTTCGGCGTGCGAATAAAGAAAGTCGCTATAAATCGGCACCACGCTTAGCCGTATGCGGTAGCTTTCGGCCAAGGCGGCCAGCCGCCGCATCTGGGTTGCGCTCTGCACATCCTGGGCCGCAACAATCTGATCAACATGTTGTTTGGACAATACTTTGGCCAGCGTTTGCTCGGTCCCGAGATAACCGGGCAGGCTGTCGGCGGGCTGGGGGGCCAGATACCCGATGTACTTGATTCCTTTTTGCACGGCGATGACGTTTTCATAATAGCGCAGGGCCAGCTGCCCGGCGCCGATCAACAAAACACGCGGCGCTACATCATGCTGACGCGCATAGAGCTGGGCCGACTTGTGGGCGACCCAACGCTTAGCGACAATGGCGACAACGGAAAGAAGATAAAAGTAAGCCAAAAGCAGCCGGGAAAACTGGGAAAGGCTGAATACATACAGCACCGTGGCTGCCAGTGCAAACCCGATCAGGCTGCTGATGGCAACCCGGATGGTCTCCCGCGCCAGGCTGCGCAGCCGGATGGTCTCATAGCTGCCTTGCAGCGCATAAACGGCGACCATCGCCACCGCGTAAAGAAGCCCGACCGGGAAATACCGGTAGACATCCACCAGATAAAACAGCGCGCCCCAAGGGCTGACCACGCGCAGCAGCCCGGCGCAGACAAAAACTGCCAAAAGCAGAACGAATTCCAGACAAGCGTTGAGAATATGAAGCGGTTTGGAATGTTTATAATGCATCGTCAATTCCCTTATGTATGAATGTTTGTTTACGCATTACCTGCCGGCCAAGGCCGGAAGGTTCTGCTGGCTGTATTATATCGCAACTGCGTGGCAAGTTCAATACAAAGAATGTCGAGAAAAAACGGGGAAAAGCAGCCGCGCCGTTTGAAAACCATACAATGGCGGAACGGCGCGGTTCAGAAAAATGCGGCCTTCGGAAAGGGGCGCGGCGCAGACAGAGCAAAGTTCAGGCAAAGAAAAGAAAAAGGTTCCTGAAAAAAGACGTGAATATAGACAAAAGAGATCACTTCCAGTAGGCAATATTGCATAAAGTTACGGCGGCGGGAGATAAATTCCAGAAATTGACTGGATGTTTTTGGAAAGCTGTGGTAAGATTTATCAGGAAGGGACGTGAAAATTTAACCGGTTATGCTTTTTGCTTTCCCGTTTGAGCCAAAAGCGAACGACCGCTGCGCATGCATGAAACCTCAAAAGCAGAACGCAGGGCCGGGCAGTCGGACGGCTTAAAAATTTTACACGTTACCCGGAACGTTGAAAAAAGAAAGGAAGAAACAAAATGATGAAAAAGACAACCCGCAGCCGGATGGACGACAAAGGCTTTACATTGGTTGAAATGATTGTGGTGCTTGTTATCATAGCGGTTTTGGCTTCGGCCATCGTACCTTCCCTGACAGGATACATCAACCGCGCAAACAAAGAGAAGGCTGTTTCAGAGACGCGCTCGCTGGTCATGGCGGCGCAGACGGTGATTTCAGATGCATACGCAAACGGCTCGCTGGACGCGATTCTGGAGCAGGAAGCACCCGGAGACACCGAAGTGATTGCAGAAATTCGGGAACTGGCCGGTTTCCCGCAGGGGGAACAAGACAACACCAGGTACTTTGTCGCGACTGTTTCCGGCACGGGGGAAATCGTGAGGCTCGAGTATCTGTATGCGGATGAGGAAGCTTGCGTGTACAACGGGCAAAACGCGACTTACTCAGCAGGAGTAGCACCTTCCGATGACATGGATGCAGGGACGGACGCGATCCTTGCGGCGGAAGCAGGCTGAGCGGCCCGCTCCCAGTGCCCTGCCTGGCACGGGGCGGGAAACGGATGAACACTTTCCGGCAAAAAACAACCGACACAAAACAGGAGGCTTTCCCATGCGTATCTGCCGACGCTTGCTCACAGCAACCGCCGGGCCGGGGTACTATTCGCTCCGGACCGATGCAGTAGAACTGCGGCTATGGTTTTTGACCGATACAATTCTTCGCATCCGCGCCGGTTTTGACGGCGACTGGGCCGAGCGTTCGTACACACTGCTGCGCACGGCCTGGCCGGATGCGATGGATTCCCTGCTTGCAGGCCAACGCCAGCGGGTGGAACCGGCCCCGGCAAGCCTGAGCGAAGAGCCGGACCGGTTTGTGTTGGCCGGCGCCAAGCTGCGGGTGGAAATCGAAAAGGAACCGTTCCGTCTGCTGATCTATGATGCCGCCGGCAATCTGCTGCACGCCGATATCCCGGACATCGGCTATCACGAAGATTCCAACCGCCGCCGTATCCATACCAGTGAGATGGCCCCCGAAGATGCTTTCTACGGCTTTGGGGAGAAAACCGGCCCGCTGGACAAGCGCCTCGCCTTTATGACAATGGACCCGGGGGATGCGCTTGGCTACAACCCGCTGCATAGCGACCCGCTGTACAAACATATTCCGTTTTATATCAAGATGAACCGCCGCACACGCGGCGCGGTTGGCTACTTTTACCACAACACAGCGATCTGTGATTTTGATATGGGCCGTCAGCACAGCAATTACTGGGCCCCGCACACCCGCTACCGCACCGAAGCGGGGGATATCGACCTGTTTTTCATAGCCGGCCCCGCTATTACCGATGTCATTGCGGGCTACACCTTCCTGACAGGGACGAGCGCGATGCTGCCCAAGTACGCGCTCGGATACCTGGGTTCCAGCATGTATTATGCCGAACTTCCGAAGGATTGTGATAGTGCGATTGAACAGTTTGTCGATACCGCGCGGTCCTACGGCTTCCCGATCGACGGATTCCAGCTTTCGAGCGGTTACACAACCTATGCGGGCAAGCGCTGCGTCTTTACCTGGAACAAAGATCGCTTCCCCGATCCGCCTGCTTTCTTCCAGGCGCTGCGGGAACGCGGGGTGGAAGTTTCCCCCAACGTCAAGCCCGCGTTGCTGCTGATGCACCCGCTGCTGCCTGCCTTGCAGGAAAACGATATCTTTGTCCGCGACCCTGTGCAGGAAAAACCTTCGGTTGGAGCCTGGTGGGGCGGCCGCGGCGTCTTTGTGGATTTCACAGATCCGCATGCCCGCACCGTGTGGAAAGCGCTGCTGCAAGAGCATGTGCTGGAAAAAGGAACAACCTCTGTCTGGAACGACAACTGTGAATACGAAGGCGTGTATGACAAAGACGCCCGCGTCTGCCTTGAAGGTGCCGGCGGCACAGTGGGGGCCGTGCGCAGCGTGATGAGCAACCTGATGTGCCTGGTGACAGACGAAGCAATCCGGGAAACAAGCCCGGGGGAGCGGCCCTTCATTGTTTGCCGGGCCGGCCATGCGGGCATCCAGCGGCTGGCCCAGACCTGGGCGGGCGACAACTACACAAGCTGGGACTCCCTGCGCGGCAATATTGCTACCATCCTGGGGATGGGGCTGTCCGGCGTGGCCAACCACGGCTGCGACATCGGCGGGTTCTTTGGGCCGCGGCCGGAACCCGAACTGCTTGTGCGCTGGGTGCAGAACGGCATCTTCCAACCGCGTTTTTCGATCCATTCCACAAACACCGACAACACGGTTACAGAACCTTGGATGTATCCCGACTGCACAGATCTGATCCGGGAAGCCATCCGCCTGCGGTACCGGCTGTTCCCATATCTGTATACGCGGATGGCCTATGCGCACAAGACAGGTTTGCCGATCTGGCAGGCGATGGTCTGCGCCTTCCAGAATGACCCTGCCTGCGATGAACAAGGCATCGACTTCATGGTGGGCGATGCCCTGCTGGTGGCGAATGTCGTGGAACCCGGCGCTGCCGCCCGCTGCGTGTATCTGCCCAAAGAAGAAGTTTTCTATGACCTTGAGACCCGCCGCCGCTATGAAGGCGGGCAGACCCTCACGCTGCCGGTTACGCTGGCTTCGATCCCGGCTTTTCTCCGGGCCGGGCAGGTTTTGATGCTGGCGGACAATCAGATGGACAATCTGCGGACCCAGCAGGTTACGGATCTGCGGCTGCTGCTCGCGACCGACCGGGATACTTCCGGCACCTATTATGAGGACGACGGCCTTACCGAAGCCTGGCGTGAAGGCGGCTGGCGCAAAACCCGGATTGAGCTGAAGACCGGCGAAGCCTGTACGCTGACCCTGACCCCGGAAGGCAGCTATCCCACTGCAGTGCAGCGCGTGATGCTGGACTTGATTCATCCGGGGAAAGCCCCCTTCTGGGTATCGCGCGGCGATGCAATGCTGCCGCAGTATCTTGACCAGCGCCGCTTTGCATCGGCCGAGACTGGTTGGTATTATAACCCTGGTTTGCAGTCTGTCCAGATCAAGTACACAGATTTTTCGCGGCCGGATCAATTCACCATCTCGTTTGAGCCCAATGACCTGCTGGGGATGTAAAGCGGCTCGCATGTTAGAGGCGTCGGCATGAAGATTGAACGGTTTGTCCCGGCCAGGGATGCAAGCACGGCGGCGCAGCCGGAAGAAAAACGGGGCGCCGGTGGCGCCGGGCTGCGCTTTCGCAACGGCCTGCTTGCGGCGTTTGGCCTGCGGGGCCAAAGCATGCCGGACGCACAGCCGGATTCTGCCCGGGGGCTGATTGTGGCTGAATCCACGGTGGTATTGCTGGACAAAATTCTGGCGGCGGCGATAAAAGTCGGCGCCTCTGACCTGCATATGGAACCGGAAGCCGAATGCGCACGGATTCGGCTGCGTCTGGACGGGATGATGCATGGCTGGTTTGAGCTCCCTTTGGTGCAGTACACTTCACTGCTGGCCCGGATCAAGGTTTTGGCGGGATTGGATATTGCAGAGCGTTACCGCCCGCAGGACGGCCACTTTTCCTTTTCGCAAAACGATCGGACCTTTCACCTTCGGGTGGCGGTCATGCCGACCATGTATGGGGAAAAGGCTGTGCTCCGGCTGCTGTCCGAATGCCCACAGCTTGACTATGCGAACCAGTTCGGCATGGAAGATGCTGTGTACCGAACGTTTCTCCCGCTGCTGGACCGGCCGGGCGGGCTAATCTATTTCACCGGCCCGATTGGCGCGGGAAAAACCACAACGCTGTATCTGGTGCTTGAAGAACTCAGCCGCCGCGGCTGGAGCCTGGCTACAATTGAAGACCCTGTTGAACGGCAGATCGAAGGAGTCAGCCAGACACAGATCAACCCGGCCGCCGGCCTGACCTTTGAAACCGGTTTGCGCGCCTTGCTGCGCCAGGACCCGGATGCGCTGATGGTAGGAGAAACGCGCGATACCGAAACGGCGCGCCTTTCGGTGCGCGCAGCCATTGCGGGGCATGCCGTTTATTCCACACTGCATACCCGCAGCGCCATCGGCGCCGTTTCGCGGCTCATTGACCTTGGGGTTGAACCCTATCTGCTGGCCGATGCGTTGGCCGCTCTTGTCGCACAGCGGCTGCTGCGCAAAGTCTGCCCGGCTTGTGCGGTGGAACGCCCGCCCACGCGGGAGGAAGCCCAGCTGCTTGGCCCGGGTGTGAAACAAATCCGCCGGGGCTGCGGTTGTACGGCCTGCCACAACACCGGTTACAGCGGCCGGGTGGCAATCCATGAACTGGTGTTGGTGGATGCACCGCTGCGTGAAGAGATCGCCCGCCGGGTTACCGTTCAGCAGATGCGCGTCAACCTGCGCAAGCGGCAGCAGTTGCCAAGCCTGCGGGAACGGGCAATCGACCTGGTGCGGGAAGGCCTGACCACCCCGGAAGAAGTGCTGCGCACCACGGAAGCAGAATGAGGCAAAAAGGGGGATAACGCTATGTCCGGCCGTTTGTTCCGCCGCCGTCATCCGCTGCCGATGGGGCAACTCGGCGACCTTTGCAACCAGCTTGCCGGATTTCTGTACAGCGGGGTTACAGTAGTGCAGGCGCTGGATCTGCTGGCGTCAACGACTGGTATGCCGAAAGCCAGCCGGCAAGCATGCCGCCTGCTCGCCAAAGAGCTGCGCGAAGGTCTGCTGCTGCCGGAAGCGATGCAGCGATTGAACCCGCTGTTCCCATCCACGCTGATCGCCGCCATGCGTGGTGCGGATGGACATGGCAAGCTGGCAGCAGCGCTGCTGCGAATGGGTAAGCAGTATACCTGGCGGCAGCAGCAAAAGCAGCAGATGTTGGCAGGCATGGCTTATCCGGCCTTGCTGAGCGGTATGGTATTGTGCGTGGCCTGGCTGGCGGTCAGCTGGTTGTTGCCCCAGATGGAACCGCTGCTGACCCAGATGGAGACCCTGCCGCCCGCAACCCGCATCTTGCTTGCCGGCGGTCGGCTGCTTCAGAACCAGGGCGGCGCGATCTTGGCGGGGGCGGTCGTGCTGGGGGTATTACTGCACTTCTTGTTTCGGCGCCCATCTGTTCAACTTGTCTGTGACAGGGCTGTGCTGCACCTGCCCTTGCTGGGGCGGGCCCAGCGACAGGTCGCGACGGCACGGTTTGCACGTACACTGGCAGATTTGTATGCCTGCGGCGCATCTATTTTGGAGGCTGTGGCCCTGGCGGCCGATGCAACCGGGAACCGGTGGATCCGCAAGCAGGCGGAAACAGCCATACGGCAGGTGGAGGAAGGCGGGGACTGGCCGCAGGCAATAGGCCGGATTGACGGGTTTATGCCGCAGCTGGCGCTTTGCTTGCAGATTGGCAGCCAGAGCGGCGCGCTCCGGGAACAGCTGGAGATGACCGCTGAGGTGATGGACAGGCAGAACGCCCTGGCATCCAAACAGATGCTGAACCTGCTGGAACCGGTTTCGACCGTGGTGCTTGGCGCATTGATACTGCTGCTGATGGCGGCTGTCCTGTTGCCGATGTATCAGTATTATGACAGCCTTTGGAGTCTTTACTGAATCATAAAGCGCCCCAAAACAAGCGCGAAAGCTTGTTTTGGGGCTCTTGCCATGACGGGGGAACGTTTAGTGGGAGGCCGCCCGCAGCGGCTGGCTTGCTTCGGGGTCTGCCTGGCCGCCCTGCATGCGGTGCAGCGCAGGTTGTGCCGGGGCGTTTTGCCGCCCATTCATCACAAGCATCTGCAGTCGGTTTTCAAGGTTGGCCTCACTGACATCGGGGTCAAAATCCAGCGGCAGGATCTGTGCATCGGGATAAAGTTCCTTGAGTCGTTTGGCAATACCGCGGCCCACCACATGGTTGGGCAGGCAGCCAAACGGCTGTAAGATGACAAAAGCGCGGCAACCGCGGGCGGCGTGATGCAAAATTTCGGCCGGGATCAGCACGCCCTCGCCGGCGTCAAACGTGTGCGAAATGATCGGATCGCTGAGCTTGACAAGTTCGGGCAGCCTGCAGGGCGGCTCATAGAGCGGGTGGGCTGCGGCGATCGAATCGGTCAGCGCATGGGCGCCCTCAAACACAGTGTTGGCAATGTGGAACCAGGCCTTGGTTGCCAGCGGGCGGTGCAGATGAAATTCGCGGTTTTGGGTATCGCGGCTGAAGTAGCTCTTGCGGATGACATCGGTCATATGCGCTTCGATGATTTCAAAGCCGTTCTTTTCAAGATAAGCTTCAATCTCGCGGTTGGCGCCGGGGTGGAAGTTCAGCAGATATTCACCAACAATCAGCACCTGCGGCTTCGGCTTGCTGCGGTCGCAGGGCACCTGTTTCAGGCGTGCAATGCCGCGGCGCAGCCCCTGCTCAGCCCCGCGTACGCCATGCTTCTGCAGCCCGTCCACAACAAGGTCCATTGCCTCATCAAAGGCTTTCTGGGTGCTGCCGGGCACGGTTTCGTAAGGACGGATTTTTCGAAGCAAAGCTTCCAGCGCATCGATCATCGGCATGGCATAAGCAATGCGGATCGACGTCAGCAGGTTCATGCGGAACCCCGGGTGTTGGTTGTGGCTGTCGGCATCATCGTTTGTCAGGATCGGCACGTTTGCAAAGCCGGCGTCATCCAGCGCTTTGCGCAGCAGAGCGCTGTAGTGTGTCAGGCGGCAATCGCCAATATACTTGGCCATGGCAACCGCCACATGATCGGTGTCATACCGGCCGCTCTGAAGCGCGGCCAGCACCTCGCCAATGACCATCTGCGCCGGAAAGCAGATATCGTTGTGCACATACTGTTTCCCAAGCCGGATCGCCTCTTCACGCCCGAGTTCGAGCGGGACGGTGCGCAGGCCCTGGGTGGCAAATGCGGCGGACAGTACCCGGCAAAAAGCGTGTGAAGTGTTGGGAACCAGCACCAGGCGGGTTTTGCGGTCCTGTGCGGTGAACTTGACCGGGTACGGGTCCGGCAGCGGGTGGATTTCGGCGGACAGCCCGGCGGCGCGCCGCATGTTCAGCGTTTCAAGGAAGGAACGCACCCGGATTCGCAGCGGCCCCTGTACATCGCTTTCATCCAGCTTCAAAATCAGCGGCGTTCGGCCTGCAATTTCCCGCAGAAGTCGGGTGATTTCATCCGAAAGATAAGCGTCATGCCCGCAACCGAAACTGACAATCTGAATGTATTCAAGATGCGGGTTGCGCGCTGCGATCACGGCGCTCTCCAGCATCCGGGCGTGGTAATTGTTGACAATATCCAGCGCGCTTGCGTCCAGCGGGATATCGTCAAGGCCGGGCAGCGAATCCACCGTCAGAACGGGCACGCCAAAGCCGGTCAGCATGGCAGGCAGATCATGGTTGACAAGGGTGTCCGTCTGATACGGCCGGGAGGCCAGCACCACAGCATACTGTCCGGTGCGGGTTACCTCATCCAATACCTTTTGCCCGGCCTGCTGCATCTCGCGGCGGAATGTCTGCTGGGCTTTGTCGCCGGCCGTAATGGCAGCCCTGGTTAAAGCGGCGGAAATGCCATAGGTCTGCTGCATGTAGTGAACCAGCTGGTCGGTACGGTCTTCATCGCTGTACCAGTGGAACAGCGGCGCATCCAGCGGGATGCCGGCTTCTTTCAAAAAGTCATCCGAATTGCGGATAACAAAAGGATACCCCTTGACTACGGCGCACATCGATTCGCTGGTCTTTTCCTGGTTCTCAGAAGGTACGGTGCTGATGGAAGGGAAGAAGATGCGGTCTACATTTTTTGCGGCAAGATTGCGCAGATGCCCGTGTACAAGCTTGGCGGGAAAGCAGACGGTATCCGAAGTCACCGCGGAAAGCCCGCTTTCATACATCTTGCGGGTGCTGAAATCCGATAGCTGGACTGTAAAACCGAGTGCAGAAAAGAAGGTTTGCCAAAACGGCATGGTATCCCAGAAAAAGAGCACACGCGGCAGGCCGATTGTGATCCCGCGGGCAGCGCAGAGGTTGGGGTGGGGATAAGGCTGGAACAGCAGCTTTCTCCGTAAAGCGAACAGATCGGCCGGGCGCTGCGCCTGGTTGATCTGTTGCAGCCGTGCGCGCACGCCGGCGTCCTGCGGGTTGCCCAGAATCTCGCCGCGTTCACACCGGTTGTTGGTCACCCAGGACTTTCCGTTTGAAAAGGTCAGGACCGTTCGTTTGCAATGGTTGGCGCAGAAGGGGCAGGGGGCGTTCGCTTGCTGCGTGTAGGAGAAATCTTCCAGTGCATCCAGCCCGATGAAACTGCGCGGCACATTCCGGGCTTGCTCTTTGGTCAGCAGCGCGGCGCCGATCGCGCCCATGATTTCGGGATACGGTGCGCGGGTCACCTTCCGCCCGGTGTATTGTTCCATTGCGCGGAGTACGGCGTCATTGCGGAAAGTGCCGCCCTGCACGACAATTGTGTCGCCCAGCCGGTCGAGATTTGAAAGGCGGATGACCTTTGTGAAGACATTTTCAATGATCGACCGGCAGAGCCCCGCCATGATATCGCCGGCGCTTTTGCCGTTGCGCTGTTCGGTGATGATGCTGCTGTTCATGAACACGGTGCAGCGGCTGCCAAGCTTTGCCGGGTGCCGGGCGCGGAAAGCCTCTTCGGCAATCTGGTCAACCGGGATCTGCAGCGAAGCCGCAAAGTTTTCGAGGAAGGAGCCGCACCCGGACGAGCACGCTTCGTTTACAACGATGTTCGTGATGATGCCATGGTCCAGCCAGATTGCTTTCATATCCTGCCCGCCAATATCAAGCAGGAAAGAAGCGTTCGGCACATATTCGGCAGCCGCGCGGGCATGGGCGACCGTCTCCACCACATGGTATTCGGCAGAAAAGGCGTTGGCAAACAGCTGCTCGCCATATCCGGTGGTGCCTACACCAAGAATGTCCAGCTGTGCGCCGGCCTTGCGGTAACGGTCGCGCAGTGCAATCAAAGCGTCCCGTGCGACCAAAAGCGGTTCGCCGCGGTTGGGAGCATAAAAACTGTCCAGCAGCCGGCCATCTTCGCCCAGCAGCACAAACTTGGTTGTCGTACTGCCCGAATCAATGCCCAGGTACCCGCGCACCGTCTGCCCGGCGGCCGGCTGCAGCGGAGACCAGGCGGGCAGAGCATGGCGGGTCTTGAAAGCAGATTCTTCTTCTGCGGATGCAAAGTACAGCGGGCCGTCCTCGGTGTGGTCGGTCGGCCGGTTTTGAAGCCGGGTCAGAAGGTCACCGGCCGTAAGCGGCGCGCCCTGGTCTTTCCACAGGTCGCGGGCTGACAGCGCCGCGCCGTATGCCATCATCCGTTCAGGATGTTCAGGCAGCAAAATATCTTCCGTACCAAGGCCCAACCGCTCGGAAAAGACCTGCACAAGGGTGTGGTTGAAGGTCAGCGGGCCGCCCTCAAACGCAACCGGCGGCTGAATGGTCAAACCTTGGGCCAGGCCGCCGATGGTCTGTTTGGCCACGGCATGAAAAGCGGACAACGCCAAATCGGCCCGGCTGACCCCCTGGTTGAGCAGCGGCTGAATATCGGTTTTGGCATACACGCCGCAGCGCCCCGAAATGTCGTATACGCAGCGGCCCTGGGCGGCCAGCGCATCCAGCGCTTCAACCGGCACGTCCAGAATCGAAGCGACTTCATCCAGAAAAGCGCCGGTGCCGCCCGCACAGCTTCCGTTCATCCGCATATCGGAGGTTTCAAGCTGGCCGGTGGCCTGGTTGCGGCGGAAGAAAATCATTTTGGCGTCTTGCCCGCCCAGTTCAATGGCGGTGCCAACCCGCACATACAGCGTGCGCAGCGCCAGCGCGTTTGCCACAACCTCCTGGGTAAAGGGCAGCCCCAGCGCATCGGCCAGCTGTTTGGCCCCGGAACCGGTCAGAACCGGCTGCAGCCTGGCACCGGGAAAACGCCCGCTCAATTTCCACACCGCTTTCGAAACGCTGGCGGCCTGATCGGCATGGTGGCGCCGATAATCTGAATAAAGCACGGTGCCGTCCTTTGCATCCACCGCAACAATTTTGGTGGTAGTGGAACCGATATCAATCCCTACATACAAAATGGTTTGCTCGTATCGCATGCCTGTTTTACTCCCTGGCCTGTACGGCCATACTTTGAACCTTCCTGCCCCTTCCCGTTGCAAGCCTTGCGGGCAGCCGGGTCAAAAGCTGTGAATGTTTGCTTGGATCTGCCGCAAAATCTCCACAAAGCCTTCCAGCTGTTCAGGCGTCAAACCGCGGCACATCATGGCCTCCGCCGCCACAAGCTTGCGGCGGTTTTCCTCACATATGCCGCAGGCCTTGGCGGTCAGGTGAATACGCTTGCTGCGGCGGTCCAACGCGCTGGGAACCCGCAAAATCAGCCCTTTGCGCTCCATCGATTTGAGAATCTCTGTCGCGGTGGAACGCCGGATCTGAAACACGGATTCCAGGTCTTTCTGGTACACTTCGCGGTCATCATGCTCAAATACATACAAAAGAAACCACTGCTGCAGGCCGGTGGGGCCGTCGCCGCAAAAATCACGCCATACATCTTCAAACAGGGCGCGGCGCAAGGCGTTGGCGGTGCCCACAAGTTCCATCCCGACTGTTTTGTGTTGCATAGTGAAGCTCCCTTTGTTAGGATTTGAACATTTTGACCTATCCTAGCACATCTTTTGTGAAAATGTCAATGGACAATTTGTTAAAAGAATATGCATCAAAAATCCAAGGTGTGGTGGATGAAAGAAAAGACAAAAGGCACGGCCGTGCACCGTGTGCGGCAAGAACCGGGTTAAGCGCAGAAGTGCGCGGAGATTTCTTTGCAATGGCCTTGTGTTTGCCCGGCGGTTGTGCTATGCTTTTGCTGATACGCCGGTTTTCTGGCACCAGAAAGGGGAAACAGAATCGGAATGGATCAAAATCGAACAGCTTTGTTTGAAACCCGCCCGGTGCCGAGCGCCGTGATGACGCTGGCGGTACCAACGATTATCAGCTCGCTGGTCATGGTGCTGTACAACCTGGCAGATACCTTCTTTGTCGGGATGCTCAACGACCCTGTTGAAAGCGCCGGCGTTGCATTGGCGGCGCCTGTGCTGTTGGCATTCAATGCCATCAACAACCTGTTTGGCGTTGGCAGTTCCAGTATGATGAGCCGGGCCCTTGGCCTGAAGGATGAAGATACCGTCGCCCGCAGTTCGGCTTTCGGGTTTTATTGCTCGCTGATCTGCGCGCTGCTTTTCTCACTTGGGTTTACGGTTTTCCAAACCCCGCTGCTGCGTTTGCTTGGCGCAGACCAAACAACCTTTGACGCAACGGCGGAGTATCTGTTCTGGACAGTCACCCTCGGCGCGGCGCCGTCCATCCTGAACGTCGTGCTCTCCTACCTGGTACGGGCCGAAGGCTCCACCCTGCACGCAAGCATCGGCACAATGAGCGGGTGCATCCTCAACATTCTGCTTGACCCGATTTTTATTCTGCCCTGGGGCTTTAATATGGGGGCGGAAGGCGCGGGCCTGGCCACCTGCCTTTCGAACTGTGTGGCCTGCCTGTACTTTTTTGTGCTGCTTTATCTGCGCCGCCGCACCACGGCGGTCTGCATCTCGCCGCGGATGTTCGGCTTCCGCAAAAATATTGCGTTTGGCGTGTTCCAGGTGGGGGTTCCGGCTTCCATTCAGAATCTGCTCAATGTTACCGGTATGACCATTCTCAACAATTTTGCGGCAGGTTTTGGCGCCGACGCCGTTGCAGCCATCGGCATTGCCCAAAAGATTTATCAGGTGCCGTGGAACGTATCAAACGGGTTTTCGCAGGGGGTTATGCCGCTGGTGGGCTATAACTATGCCAGCGGCAACGCCGGCCGTATGAAGCAGGCGGTCCTTTTCTGCATGAAGGTTTCGGTTGGCTTTATGATACTGGCGGCGCTGGTGTGCCACCAGATGGCCGGGCCGCTGATCGGCCTGTTTATGAAAACGGAAAGCATTGTGGCATACGGCGCCGCTTTCCTGCAGGGGTTTGCGCTGTCCCTGCCGTTCCTGGCCGTAGACTTTTTGGCAGTCGGCGTTTTTCAGGCTTGCGGATTGGGGAAAAACTCGCTGATTTTTGCCATTATGCGCAAGGTTGTGCTCGAAATCCCGGCGCTCTGCCTGCTGAACTTCCTGTTCCCGCTGTATGGGCTGGCGTATGCCCAACTTGTGGCGGAAGTGATCCTTTGCATCGCGGCGGTTGTTGTGCTTCGGCATCTGTTCACCACGATGGATTCCCGCCAGGCTGCCGCGGCTTTGTCCGATGATTGAGAAAATGTACAAGCCCCCGCAAGGCCGTTTGGCTCTTGCGGGGGCTTGCTGTTTTTACAGGTTGGTGTATCCCATCAGGTAGCGGTCCACCGCGGCTGCGGCATCCTGCCCTTCGCGCAGTGCCCAGACAACCAGGCTCTGGCCGCGGCGCATATCGCCGCAGGCAAATACCTTGGGGACGTTGGTTGCAAAATGGTCGTCTTCCACCGTGTTGCGGGCGGTCAGCGCAACGCCGAACGCTTCGGCCGTATAGGGCTGGCAACCGGTAAAGCCGGCCGCAATCAACACAAGATCGCACTCAATCACAAACTCTTCGCCGGTGAGGACCATCGCACGGCGGCCGGTGGATTCATCCACAACTTGGCTTTCAAGCTTGGAGACCAATGCGGCGCAGACCTGCCCGGCTTCGTTTGCGTAGAATTCCTTGACCGTTGTCTGGTAGATCCGCGGGTCTTGCCCAAAGACGGCGATCGCCTCCTGCTGGCCGTAATCGGTCTTGCGTACCCGCGGCCATTCGGGCCAGGCGTTGCCCGGCGCGCGGGCATCAGGGGGGCAGGGCATCATCTCCAGCTGCACAACGCTTGCACAGCCCTGGCGGATGGCCGTGCCAACGCAGTCGTTGCCAGTGTCGCCGCCGCCGATGACAAGCACCCGCTTACCGGCGGCGTCAATCGCGCGCCCATCGGCAAAATGGGAGTCGAGCAGGCTGCGGGTCACGCTGGTCAGATAATCGACCGCAAAGTATATGCCGCCGGCCTCACGTCCCGGCAGATTCAGGTCCCGCGGCTGCTTGGCGCCGCAGCACAGCACAACGGCATCGGCGCTGTCCAGCAGGGCCTGGGCTGGCAGGTTGCCGCCGACATCGGCCCCGCAGGCGAAGGTAATGCCCTCCTTTTGCAGAATTTCGACACGGCGGTCGATAACCGCTTTGTCCAGCTTCATGTTTGGGATGCCGTACATCAGCAGTCCGCCGATACGGTCGTCCCGCTCATACACCGTGACGGTGTGGCCGCGTTTGTTCAGCAGATCAGCCACGGCCAGGCCTGACGGGCCGGAGCCTACAACAGCCACCTGTTTGCCGGTTCGCACCGGCGGCGGTACGGCGTGGATGGCGCCGCTCTCATACCCGTATTCAACAATTGCGCGCTCGTTTTCACGCACTGTTACCGGGTCGCCCACCGCCATGCCGCAGGTGCAGGCGGCTTCGCAGAGCGCCGGGCAGACACGGCTTGTAAATTCCGGGAAGCGGTTGGTTGCAATCAAGCGGTGCACCGCCAGATCCCAGCGGCCCTGACAGACAAGGTCATTCCATTCGGGAATCAGGTTGTTCAGCGGGCAGCCGCTGGCCGCCCCGCCGATCATCATGCCGCTCTGGCAGAAGGGGACGCCGCAGTCCATGCAGCGGGCGCCCTGGGTTTGCTGTTCTTCGGGCGGCAGCGGGATATGAAATTCATTAAAGTTGACAATGCGTTCTTCGGGCGGCAGCTCGGTGCTGGTCTGCCGCGCGATCTCCAAAAATCCGGTCGGTTTTCCCATAAGTTTCTGCCTCCCTTACTGTGCGTTTTTCATGGCGTAGAACGCCTCGATCTGAGCCTGCTCGTTGTCCTGGCCCTTTTCTTCCATCTGGGCAATCAGACGCAGCATCTTGTCATAGTCATGCGGCAGCACCTTTTTGAACTTGGGCAGGTATTCGCCGAAATTGTCAAGGATTTCCTGCCCGCGCGGCGATCCGGTGCGTTCAACATGTTCTCGGATCAAATCTTTGAGCAGCGAAACATCGTATTTGTGTTCCACCGGTTCCAGGCTGACCATATCTTTGTTGACACGCTGGTAAAAGTCCCAGTCTTCATCCAGCACATACGCAATACCGCCGCTCATGCCGGCTGCAAAGTTTTTGCCGGTCTTGCCCAGCACCACCACGGTGCCGCCGGTCATATATTCACACCCATGGTCGCCGACGCCTTCCACAACCGCGATGCCGCCGGAATTGCGCACACAGAACCGTTCGCCAGCCATGCCGTTGATGAACGCTTTGCCGCCGGTGGCGCCGTACAGCGCAACGTTGCCGATCACAATGTTCCGGCTGCGGTCATATGTGACATCTTTGGGCGGGTAGACAACGATCTGCCCCCCTGAAAGCCCTTTGCCAAGGTAGTCATTCGAATCACCAATCAGCTCCAGCGTCAGCCCTTTCGGAAGGAAGGCGCCAAAGCTCTGCCCGCCGTAACCGTGGCAGGTCACATGGAAGGTGTCGTCCGGCAGGGTGTTGCCGAACTTGGCCGTGATCTCGCTGCCGAAAATGGTGCCGAACGCGCGGTCGGTGTTGCCGACGCTGACTTCAATGCGCATCGGCCGGGGCTCGGCCATCTCAAAGCTCTTTTTGAATTTCTTCATCAGTACCCGCATATCGGGGGTTTTCTCAAGCTGGAAGTTGTACGCGGCCTTGGGGTCAAAGTGAACGTGGTTATCTGCAATCATGGGGTTCGAAAGCAGGGCGGTAAGGTCAAGCTCGCTTGCGCGGGAACCGGAAGGTTCAGGTTTGACCCGCAGCAGATCGGTGCGGCCGACAAGCTCCTCAACACTGCGCACGCCGAGTTTTGCCATATATTCACGCAATTCCTGCGCCATGAACCGCATAAAGTTCATGATATATTCCGGCTTGCCGATGAAATGCTTGCGCAGTTCGGGGTTTTGGGTGCAGATGCCCATCGGGCAGGTATCCAGGTTGCAGACTCGCATCATCACGCAGCCCATTGCGACAAGCGGGCCGGTGCCAAAACCGAATTCCTCCGCTCCGAGCATTGCCGCGATGGCAACGTCACGGCCGCTCATGAGTTTGCTGTCCGCTTCAATCCGTACCCGGCTGCGCAGCCCGTTCAGGATCAGGCACTGGTGTGCTTCGGCAATACCAAGCTCCCAGGGCAGGCCGGCGTTGTGAATAGAGTTGTTCGGCGCCGCGCCGGTTCCGCCATCAAATCCGGAAATCAAAATCACCTCGGCGCCTGCTTTGGCCACGCCGGCCGCAATGGTGCCGACACCCGCCTCGCTTACCAGTTTGACATTGATGGCCGCCTTGCGGTTGGCACATTTGAGGTCATAGATCAGCTGGGCCAGATCCTCAATCGAGTAAATGTCGTGGTGCGGCGGGGGAGAAATCAGCCCCACGCCGGTGGTTGAATTGCGGGTCTTGGCCACCCAGGGGTACACTTTGGCGCCGGGCAGCTGCCCGCCCTCACCGGGCTTGGCGCCTTGGGCCATCTTAATCTGGATCTCACTGGCCGAGACAAGGTACTTGCTGGTTACGCCAAACCGGGCGGAAGCCACCTGTTTGATGGCGGAGTTACGTTCGGTGCCATACCGCTCCTCAGCTTCCCCGCCTTCACCGGTATTGCTCTTGCCGCCAAGCCGGTTCATAGCGATTGCCATACACTCGTGCGCTTCCTCTGAAAGGGCGCCGTAGCTCATCGCAGCGGTCTTGAACCGTTTGACAATCGAATCAACGCTTTCGACTTCCTCAATCGGCACGCCGGTTTCGGGGTAATTGAAAGCGAGCAGGCTGCGCAGATGCATCTCGTCGGGGCCGGTTGCGTCAATCGCCGCGGTATAGGCTTTGAATTTGTCGTAATCGCCGGTCCAGCAGGCCTGCTGCAGCAGGTGGATGGTCTGCGGGTTGTACAGGTGCTGTTCGGCCTGCGGGCTGCTGCGGAATTTATGGGTGCCAAGGCTCGGCAATTCGGCGACGGTATCCAGGCCAAGCGGGTCGTAAGCCTTCTGGTGGCGCTCTTCAAGATCCTGCTCAATGTCACGCAGTGTAATGCCGCCCACCCGTGTCACGGTGTTTGTAAAGTATTTGTTTACGACTTCCTCGCTGATGCCCAGCGCTTCAAAAATCTGGCTGCCCTGATAGGACTGGATTGTCGAAATGCCCATTTTGGAAGCGATCTTGACAATACCGTTCAGAATTGCCTTGTTGTAGTCCTGCACGGCGGCGTAATAGTCTTTGTCCAACAGCCCTTCCTCAATCAGCTGGCGGATGGTTTGCTGGGCAAGATACGGGTTGATTGCGCAAGCGCCGTACCCGAGCAGTGTTGCAAAATCGTGTACAAGCCGCGGTTCACCGCTTTCAAGAACAAGCGCCATGGCCGTGCGCTTTTTGGTGCGGACAAGATACTTTGACACTGCGCCTACCGCCAGCAGGCTCGGAATCGCAACGTGGTACTCATCGATATCGCGGTCGGACAAAATCAGGATGTTGGCGCCGTCGCGATAGGCGCGGTCAACATCAACAAACAGCCGGTCAATTGCCTTTTCCAGCTCAGTATTTTTATAATAGCAGATCGAGATCGTCTGCACCCGGAAACCGGGCACGCTCATCGCCTTGAGCTTGAGAATGTCCGTCTCGGTCAAAATCGGGTTGTTGATTTTCAGAACCTTGCAGTTTTCGCTGTTTTCTTCCAGCAGGTTGCCCTGCGCGCCGACATAGACGGTGGTTGAGGTGACGACCTTTTCCCGCAAAGCGTCAATCGGCGGGTTGGTTACCTGGGCAAACATCTGCTTGAAATAGTCAAAAAGCGGGGGATGGGTGTGGCTCAGCACTGCCAGCGGGGTATCGCTGCCCATCGCGCCGGCCGGCTCGCTGCCGTTTTTGGCCATCGGCAGGATCATGGTGGCGACATCTTCATACCGGTAACCGAAAGCCTTTTGCAGCCGCACGCGCTCTTCCGGCGTGGCGGTGGGAACCTTCTGGTTCGGGATCTTGAGATCGCTGAGATTGACAAGGCTGCGGTCGAGCCATTCGCCGTAGGGCTGGCGGTTGGCGTATTCTGCCTTGAGTTTTTCATCCTCAACAAGCGCACCCTTAACGGTATCGACAAGCAGCATTTTGCCCGGGCGCAGCCGGTCTTTGCAGACAATTTCGGAAGCGGGAATATCCAGCACGCCGACCTCGCTCGAAAGAATCAGCCGACCATCCTTTGTGATGTAGTAGCGGGAAGGGCGCAGCCCGTTGCGGTCAAGCACCGCGCCCATCACATCGCCGTCCGAAAACAGGATCGAAGCCGGGCCGTCCCACGGTTCAAGCATCGTTGCATAATATTGGTAAAAATCCCGCTTTTTCGGGTCCATATTCTGGTTGTTGCTCCATGGTTCTGGGATTGTCACCATCACGGCGAGGGGCAGGTCCATGCCATTCATCACCATGAATTCGAGCGCGTTATCCAACATGGCCGAATCGCTGCCGCCCTGGTTGATGACCGGCAGAATCTTGGTCATGTCATCCTTGAGCACCTGGCTGCCGATTGTCTCTTCACGCGCGAGCATGGTGTCGGCATTGCCGCGGATCGTGTTGATTTCGCCGTTGTGCAGGATCAGCCGGTTCGGATGCGCGCGGTTCCAGCTTGGTGCGGTGTTGGTTGAAAACCGGCTGTGTACCATGCCGATCGCGCTTTCGTAGTCTTCATCCTGCAGATCGGGGTAGAACAGCCGCAGCTCTTTAACAAGGAACATCCCCTTATAGACAATTGTCCGGCTGGACAGGCTGCACACATAGGTTTCGGGGCTGGACTGTTCAAACACCCGGCGGGCCACATACAGGCGGCGGTCGAATTCGATGCCGGCGGATACGCGCGCCGGTTTGCCCACAAACCCCTGCCAGATGCTTGGCATGCAGCTGCGGGCCGTGTGGCCCAAAATATCAGGGCAGGTGGGAACTTCACGCCAGCCCAGGAAGGGCAGGCCCTCCTTTTGGCAGATGATTTCAAACAGCTTTTTGGCCTGGTTGCGGCGCAGTTCTTCCTGCGGGAAGAAAAACATGCCGATTCCGTAGCTGCGTTCTTCACCCAGGGAGATCCCGGTGGCAGCGGCCGCTTTGGTAAAGAATTTGTGCCCGATCTGCATCAGGATGCCAACGCCGTCGCCGGTTTTGCCCTCGGCGTCCTTGCCGGCGCGGTGCTCCAGATGTTCAACAATCTGGAGGGCGTCATCGATGGTGCGGTGCGTTTTGCGGCCCTGGATATCCACCACCGCGCCAATGCCGCAGTTGTCATGCTCAAAACGTGGGTCGTACAAACCGGCCCTTTTTGTCGTAAAGTCCTGCATAAGCTTCTCCTTCCCGGCTGTCAGGTCTGCGCTTTGGGCGGCGGCCGGCCGTCCAAAATGCAAAAAAGGCGCCCCCGGCATGGCGGCATACGGCCACCATGCGGGAACGCCTTTGTTCTTGCTAATCAGCATACCACGGATGGGCAGCTTTGGCAAGGGGAAAGCAAAATTATTTTTAGAATCGGGTATTGAATTCCTTTTCGAATTCAAATATAAGGCAAAAAACTTTCAAATCTTTTGCAATGGGGTGCTGCGGCTCAGACCAACAGCGCTGCCACCGTCTTTGCGGCGTTGTCCAGGAAGTCCCCGGCATAGGTTTCGATCATGCCGGCATCGGCTTCCTTTGCCAGCTCGGGATCGATCGGCATCTTTGCCAGAACCGGCAGATGATACTTCTCAGCTGTCTGTTCTACATGGCTGTCGCCAAAGACCTGGATGTGCTCGCCGCAATGCGGGCAGACCGCGTAGCTCATGTTCTCGATAATGCCAAGCACCGGGACCTTCATCATCTCGGCCATCTGCACAGCTTTGCCGACAATCATCCCGACGAGCTCCTGCGGGCTGGAC
>ERZ1090861.619-NODE-619-length-21044-cov-6.678784_pt1 | contig 21044 bp, 16 predicted proteins | sample MGYA00478482_ERZ1090861 | MGnify/ENA primary metagenome ERZ1090861 (study PRJEB33644, sample SAMEA5815744) | chicken gut metagenome | biome: Chicken; feature: Gastrointestinal Tract; material: Caecum | place: Ireland | collected 2019-01-01 | study: A study of the... | reverse complement strand
GGGCAGTCACGGCGATATCGCTTTGACCGCGAAGTGGGAGGCGATCGTCTACAATGTCATTTACGAATACGACGATACGATCGGCGACGTTGCCGAAGGCGACTCTCTCAAAGAGAGCTATACGATCGAGGATGATTTCGACTTCGTGACGCTGGAATGTTTTACTGAGGGTTATCACTTCGACGGCTGGTACACGCAGAAGGATCTCGGCACCGGCGAGCAGGTGACAGGGATCGATCTCGGTACGATCGGCGATATCACCGTTTATGCGCATTGGGGGCTCGAGGTCTATGACATCACGTACGTCGGCGCCGACGGCGTGACTTCGACCAATCCCGTCAACTACACGATCGAGAGCGAGACGTTTACGATCTCCGATCTGACCAAGGTCGGTTACACGTTCGACGGCTGGTTCGAGGACGAAGCGTGCGAAGTCGCTGCGGACACGACCATCGAGACCGGCAGCACGGGCGATCTTGTATTTTACGCTTCGTGGACTCCGATAGAATATACAATTACGTACAACCTGTACGGCGGCGGCTGGGACGGCGAGCCGAACCCCGGCTCATACACGATAGAAACGGGAGCCGAGCTTGCCGACCCCGTACTGGAAGGCTCCTTCTTCGTAGGTTGGTACGACTCGGCGGAGGGCGGAGCTTTGGTGACTTCGATAGAGGTCGGCGAGATCGGCAACAGAACTTTGTACGCGCGTTGGCTGACCTTTGACAGCGAGGGCGGCAGCGAAGTGACCGGCGGCGTAAGCTATTCCGCCTCCGGCGTGACCGAGCCCGAAGCGCCTTCGCTCGACTGGTATGACTTCGGCGGATGGTATCTTGACGAAACGTACGAGGAACGATACGATTTTGCTTTGCCCGAAGTCAGCATGACCGTCCACGCGCTGTGGATACCGATCGAGTATGAGATAGAATACGTGTTGGGCGGCGGCGAAAACAGCCCGTCCAATCCCGCAACGTACAACGTGGAGGATTCCGTCGTCTTCGAGGACGCGTACCGCGAGGGCTACACCTTCAACGGTTGGTACGGCAACGCCGAATTTACGACGGAGCAGGTGACCGGCGTCGAGGTCGGCAGTCACGGCAAGGTGACGGTCTACGCTTCTTTCTCGATCAATCAATATACGATCTCGTTCGAGACCGACGGAGGCACGACCGTGTCCGAGATCACTCAGGATTACGGCACCGCAATCGCCGCTCCCGCTCAGCCTGCAAAGACGGGTTATGCGTTCGTCGGCTGGTACGAGAGCGATCCGCAAGAGCTTTACGACTTCACGACGATGCCTGCGCGTGACTTCACTCTGTATGCGGCGTGGGAACTTGTGACCTACGACATCGTCTACAACCTCGACGGCGGCGTCAACGGCTCCAACCCGGGCGGCTACACGATCGAGAGCGATACGATAACTCTTGCCGACGCGACCAAGCGCGGCTACGAGTTCCTCGGCTGGTTCTCCGACAGCGGGCTCGGCACTCCCGTGAGCGAGATAGAGGCAGGCAGCTACGGCGACGTGGAGCTGTTCGCCGGCTGGCGCGTTATCGAGTATGAGATAGTCTATCATTTGCCCGACGGCGCGACCCACTCCAATCCCGACTTCTACACCGTGGAAACGGACGGCACCGTCTTTGCGGACGGCGTTATGACGGGATATACTTTTGACGGTTGGTTCTCCGACGAGGACTTGTCGCAGAGCGTGACGAGTTACGGCGGTGGCGCGATCGGCGGGATCGAACTCTGGGCGGGCTTCACCGCCAACGAATACACCGTCTGGCTGGACGGCAAAGAACAGGCGGCATATACGATCGACTTCGATCTCGGCGGCGCGGGCGGCTCCGTGCCCGCTCAGGTCGTGACCTCCGAGAACGGCTTGACCATGCCGGAAACTCCCGAATGGGAAGGGCATATCTTCGCGGGATGGTATGACGACGCCGAATGCGACGGACTGCCGTACGACTTCTCCGGCACCGTGACATCGTCGCGTACGCTGTACGCCAAATGGATCGTGCCTCAGGGCACGCCTGTCGCGGTCGGAGGCAGCTATGTTGCGACGATCGCAGGCACGGCTATGCACAGGATATCCTTCGTCCCGCTCGTATCGGGCAACGTGACCCTGACCGCTGTCGGCGGTATCGACACGATCGCATGGCTGTATGACTCGGAAGGAACGCTGCTCAAAGCCAACGACGACGGAGGCGCGGACGGCAGCAACTTCCTCATCGTCTACAATGTGACCGCGGGGCAGGAATACGTACTCGAATTCCGCGGTTATTCGCGCGCCGCGTCCGGCACGGCTACGGTGACCGTGGCGGGCAGGACCGCAGTCCCCGACGGCGGCACCGCGTCCGATGTCAGCGGAAGCAAGGTCGTGACCTTTGACGGCGAGTTTACCCTGCCCGTGCCTGCGGAACGCGATAATTGGATATTCCGCGGCTGGGCGGACGAAGACGGCGTGATGTACACGGACGCTTCGGGTACGGGCATCCGCGTCTGGGACAAGGCGGAAGAGACCGTGCTCGTGTCCGTATGGGAAGCCGACGGCTTCACCGTCTCCTTCGTGACGGGTGCGGGCAGCGCTGTCGACGACGTAGTGCTGCCGTACGGCGCAAGGCTCGACGTCAACGAATACGTGACCGTGCGCGAAGGCTACTCCTTCCTCGGCTGGTACGAGAGCGCGTCCGCGTCCGATCCGTACGACGCGTCGACGATGCCCGACCGCGACGTCACGCTGTACGCAAAGTGGACGGCTTACAATCTCGACAACATCAAATACGACGAGGCGATCAAGGCGGCGTCCTCGCTGCGCACGCCGACCGCGGAGGACTTCGGCGCGACCTGCTTCGATACCGACGGCAGACAGGTCGAAGTGACCGTGACCGCGAGCGGCGAGCTTGTCGCAGGCACGACGGTGACGCTGCGCCTGACGGCGGCTTCGGGCGGCAAGACCCGCACCGCGACCATCCGCGACGTCAAGGTGTACGGCGCGCCGACTCTCGAGGTGACCGACCGCAAGGACTACTTCAATCTCGAAGACGGCTTGACGGCGGAGTGGTTCGGCGCGAGCGGCGCCGACACGTTCGGCGAGCCTGCTGCGATAGAAGTCTACGTCGAAGGCGCGTATGAGGCGGGCGACGTCGTGACCGTGGTCATAGACAGCGTCGATCCCGCCGGCAACGTGACGAGCGAAAGCGTGGAGAACGTGCGCGTCTACGGCGCGCCGACGATCGACTACGATATCGCCGCCGCGGGCATATCCGCGTTCTACGACGGCTCTGTGCCCGCGCTCGGCGCGACCGCGGAGGACAGCTTCGGGCAGCAGCTCGAAGTGGAGACCGGTCTGAGCGCGTCCCTTACGCCGGGGCAGACGGTCGATGTCACATTTACCGCGACCGATTCCAAGGGCAACGCCGCTGCGTTGACGGTCGAAGGAGTTAAGGTCTACGGAGCGCCCTCGGTGGGAGATATCGTCAAGGACGACTTCAAGGTGGGCGACGTCATCACCGTCGAAACTATGGGCGCGAACGCTGCCGACACCTTCGGCGAAGCCGCGTCCGTGACCGCCGAGGCAGTCGAGGGGACGCAGTCCGCAGGCGAAACCATGACGTGGCGCGTGAGAGCGACCGACGCCGTCGGCAATATGACCGAGCGCGACTTCACCGTTTGGATCTATGGCGACGTGACCATCGAGGCGGCAGACGACGCGTTCAGCAATTCCTTCGAGCCCACGCCCGACGCATTGGGCGTTACGGCAAAGGACAGCTTCGGATCCTCTCTCGAAGTAACGCTCGAACTTGTCGAGGGCGAACTTGTCGGAGGGGACGAGGTGACCTACGCCGCGACCGCGACCGACGCGGCGGGCAACGTCGCGACCGAGACGTTCACGTTCCGCGTTTACGACGCGGACGATATAGAACTGACCTACGACGCGTTCAGTACGAACATCATCAAGTTGAGCAGCGCGGGCGAAGAATTCTCCGCGTCGGCTACGGACAGCTTCGGCGAAGAGTGCGCGATCACGGTCGAGCGCGCTGACGGCGGCGCTTTGGTCGCAGGCGAGGTGCAGAGCGTGGTCGTAGTAGCGACCGACGCGGCGGGCAACCGCAAGATGGGCGAGCCCATCGCTTCTATCTCCGTCTACGACCTGCCGACGATAGAGTACGTGCGCGATCAATGGTACGTCGAGGACGGCGAGGACGTGACCTTCAACTTCACGGCATACGACAGCTTCGGCTACGAGGTCTACGCCTCCGTCAATGTGGAGGAGGAAACGGACGACTATATCTACGTCCTTGTCACCGCGACCGACGACGCGGGCAATACCGCGACTTGGGAGGGGCAGTTGCGCATAGTCCCTGCCGGAGGTGCGTGGTTAGTGTTGTATGTGGGAGACGAATATATCGGAGATACGGTCGTCGAATACGGAGAAAACTATCACTTGCCGATCGCCGGTGGCGGATATGGATATGAGTGGTCTTTGGACGGAGTCAAATTAACAGACGCGCAAGGCAACAGCTTGGCTCCTTGGGATAGAACAAGCAACAAGTATACTTTGACAGCATCCGAACCGATATTGATCACCTATACGGTGGACTATGTTCTTGACGGCGGAGTAAATGCGGCGGGCAATCCGACAAGCTACACCGTGCTGACCTTGGGCGGCGCGGACGGCAGCGTCGCGCTTGCCGACCCGAGAAAGGTGGGTGAAATTTTGTATACCTCGAACGGCGACGGTTCGTTCTAAGTCACGCAAGTGGTTTATACCTTCCTCGGTTGGTATAAGGACGCGGAGTTCGGACAGCAGGTGACCTCGCTGACGCTCGACCTCGGAGACGCGACTCTGTATGCCAAGTGGAGCGAGCCGACCGTGCAAAAGGAGACGAAGCAATACGTGAGGGTGAATAAAAACAACGAAGGCGACGCCGACGGCGGATATATCCTCTTCGGTCAGTATCCGCAGACGATAAAATCTGCCGACGTGACCGTCGGCGGCGTTGCCGACGGGGACGGATACTATCTCGGATCGGACGGCGCAAGGTACGCGAAGGTGGTCGCCGATCCGAATAACATCGGCTACACCTTCTCGGACGGCAGCTCTGTGACGGACGGCGCGACTTATTACTTCAAGGTGGAGTCTATCCGCTGGCGGATATTGTCCGAAGACGGCGGGAGCGCGTTTATCCTGGCGGACGGGATATTGGCTAACAAAGCATATAACGCAAGCGATAGTAATAACTACAAAAACAGCGATATCCGCGCATGGCTGAACGGCGAGTTCCTGAACACGGCGTTCGGCGAGATCGCGCAGAGTCTGATCGAGACCACCGAGGTGGACAACAGCGCATACAGCACGGGGTACAGTAGCAATTCATACGCCTGCGAAAACACTTTTGACAAGGTGTTCCTGCTCAGCTATCGGGAAGCGGTCAACAGCGCATATGGCTTTGCGAGCAGCTCCAGGAGAGATGCCGCAAGACTTATGACGGTCAGCGACTATGCGCGCTCAACCGGAGCTCATATTTATATGGATGCAAGCAGCAGCAGTTATTATTTTGGTTGCGGCTATTGGTGGCTGCGGTCGCCTGTCTACAGCAATAGTTCCCTCGTGCGCTCCGTCAGTGACTATGGCGACGCCGACGGCAACGGTCACGTCCTCTACGTCAACCGCTGCATGGTTCCCGCTTTGAATATTACGCTTTAGTTCCGCGCTCGCTTTGCGGCGCGGACGCTACACCGTTTGAGACGGCTCTTTTGCGCGCTCTTGCGCCGTATGTCACTTGCAAACCGGAAGGTAAGCGGCGATCCATACGGCGCAAGATCATCGCAAAATTTCTCGCCTCAAACTACTCGGTATTGATAGAGAAGACTCTTTTGCACGAAAAGCTTTGCAAACGGCTTTGCCCGCGAGCCGCGCCCGTTTTGCGGCGCGGGATAGGGGATCGTTCCGCCGAAGGGAAGAGGTACGTTCGGTTGCCCGAAAGTACGCTCGGACAAGACGGCAAAAGGCGCGGCATATGCCGCGCCTCGGTTTTTGCAAAATCGGATATTGTATTTGCGGGATAGGTTCAGTTTTTGTTGCTGTGCAGCGGGGCGGGGATCCTGCCGCCGCGGTTGACGAACACGGACGGGTCGCTGCGGTTGACCGCCATGATCGGCGCTTCGCCCAACAGCCCGCCGAACACGGCGGTGTCGCCCTCTTTCTTGCCCCAGACGGGGATCACGCGCACCGCGGTGGTCTTGGTGTTGACCACGCCTATCGCTATCTCGTCCGCGATCATTGCGGAGATTATCTCCTCGGACACGTCGCCCGGGATCGCTATCATGTCCAGACCGACCGAGCAGACGGCGGTCATCGCTTCGAGTTTTTCGATCGAGAGCAGTCCTTTCCCCGCGGCGGCGATCATGCCTGCGTCCTCCGAAACGGGAATGAACGCGCCCGACAGACCTCCTACGTGGCTGCTCGCCATGATGCCGCCTTTCTTGACGGCGTCGTTGAGCATCGCAAGCGCCGCGGTCGTGCCGCACGCGCCCACGCTTTCCAGACCTATCTCTTCGAGGATATGCGCCACGCTGTCGCCTACGGCGGGGGTGGGGGCGAGCGAGAGATCGACTATGCCGTAACTCACGCCGAGCCGTTTCGCCGCCTCTCTTGCGACGAACTGACCGACGCGCGTTATCTTGAACGCGGTCTGTTTGATGACCTCGGCGACTTCGGTCAGGTCGCCTTTGACTTGTTCGAGCGCGACTTTGACGACGCCGGGGCCCGAAACGCCGACGTTGACGACCGCGTCGTCCTCGCCCGTGCCGAGGAACGCGCCCGCCATGAACGGATTGTCCTCGACCGCATTGGCGAATACGACCAGTTTGGCGCAGGCTATGCTGTCGCGGTCGCGAGTGAGGTAAGCGCATTGTTTGAATATCCTGCCCATCAGCCGCACCGCGTCCATATTGATGCCCGCCTTGGACGTGGCTACGTTGACGGACGAGCATATCTTTTCGGTGCAGGACAGCGCTTCGGGAATGCTTTCGATGAATTCGCGTTCGTAGGGAGTCATCGCCTTATGTACGAGCGCGGTATAGCCGCCGAGGAAGTCTATCCCTATCTCGTGCGCCGCCTTGTCGAGCGCGCGTATTATCTGCATGTGTCCCTTGCTCGCCGCCGCCACGAGGCTTACGGGAGTCACCGAGACGCGTTTGTTGACGATGGGGATGCCTATCTCGTCGGAAATGTCTTTGCCGATATCGACCAGTCTGCCCGCCTTGCGCATTATCTTGTCGTAGACTTTTTGCGCGGTGCGGTCGGGATCGTCGGTGATGCAGTCCAGCAGCGATACGCCCAGCGTTATCGTCCTCACGTCGAGGTGCTGGCGCGAGACCATGTTTATCGTTTCGAGGATCTCTTTTGTCGAATACATATCGTCACCTGGCGGGAGTGTCTATGCGGTGCATGGCGTCGAAAATATCCTTGATCTGAATGTTTATCTGTACGCCTATGTTTTCGCCCAGTTCGCGCAGACGGCTCTTTATCTCTTCGAATTTGGGGGAGTTGTCGCCCATTTCCACCGCCATTATCATCGTGAAGTAGTCTTGCAGTATCGTCTGCGACAGATCCTCCACGTTTACGTCCATGTCGTAGAGCGCGCCCGAAACGCGCGCTATGATGCCTTTTTTGTCTTTTCCGAGTACGGAAACGATCGCTTTCATATTCACCTCGTCAGTATTGAAGTACCACTTTTCCCGTAAGCCAGTCGGCTTGTATACAGCCGTATTCGTGGCTGTCTTTGGAGATCGCTCTGTTGTCCCCGAGCACGAAATATTCGTTTTCTCCCACCGTTATGCCGTCAGAGCAGAGCGCTTCGCGCACGCCCGCGTCGGATTGCTCGAAATAGTTCGATCCGTAACCTCCGTCGGGAGCGAAATCGGTATACGGTTCGCCGTTGACGTAATATACGTTTTCTCCTACGTCGAATCTGATAACGTCGCCCGCGACCCCCACCACGCGCTTGACGGGCGGGACTTCGCTCCCCGGGCGTTCGAACACTATGAGATCGCCGCGCTCTATCGTATAGCCCGTTTTCAGGACCATCACTCTGGATCCGTCCTCGAGCGTGGGCAGCATGGATTCGCCCGAAACGGTCATCGGCGTGATCACGAACATGAACAGCAGAATAGCCGCGATGAGCAACACTATGACCGCCGCGAGGATCGCGTTTACGACGGAAGAAAATTTCTTTTTCCTATCGGTATTGTTTTCGGTATTATTCGTTTCCATCTGCGTTTCCGCCGTGCGCGGGCACGACCTTCTTTATCCTCTTTTCCAATCTCACCGCGTCGATCATCACGGACGAGCCGCATTTGAGACACTTCATTCTCACGTCCGCCCCCGTGCGCGTCACGAGCCATTCGCAGCCGCCGCAAGGGTGGTTTTTCTTCGTGACGACAGTATCGCCGACTGCGTATTTTATACCCATAATATATTTTTGACCACGCAGCCGTTCATTTTCTCGAAGATCAATCCTTTTATACCGTTCCAGTCGCGCAGGGGTTTGAGTTCCTCGGTCTTGAACATCGAAGGGGAGAGAGAGCATTTGGTCCATTCTCCGCCTTTGAGCCGGCACACCGCGCCGTAACTGCGGGTCTCGCCGTTCTCCTTGGATATCACGCGTACCGCGAAATCTCTGTCGTTATCGCTGCAAGCGTCGAATTGCAGCAGACTGGAATCGCTGCGGAAATATTTGTCCTCTCCGACCGCGTAAGTGGTCAGATCGGCGTTGCCGCAGCTTATGCCCGCTATGCCGAACGCGCCTTCTTTGAGGAATGGCTTTTCTCCTGTCAGATATTCGGATGGACTGTCCGCCGCGAATTCGCCGAGCCCCGTCTTGCGTTCGTAGACTATATGGCTTTTGCGGACGGGCTCCTTTATCGTCTCCGCGTCTGTGCGCAGGTATGCGACGTAAGAGGAAAGCGCCACGCCGTCGGGATATTCCGCGGTCACATAACAGAAGACCGACTCGGCATAGTCCGCAACGGGGATTATGCAGCGGGCGGTGCCGTTGCCCACATCCATCGGATGCCAGTTGCGCAGAGCGGAATCGTATTCGTTGTAGGCGTAATAAAGCGTGAGCTTTATCTCGGGCGAATGCGACGGGAAGTCGATGTTTGCGCCTATATATCCGTCGCGCTGTTCCAGCGTCACTTCGGGAGAGGCATAGGCTTCGCCGTCCGTTCCTATACCGCGTATGAAAGCCGACAGAGTAGTCAGCCACGACAGCGGCAGTATGGTGTTGCAGTTGGGATAATACGTCTTGTACACGCGATCGTTCCGCACGAAAGACAGCGTGGCTTCCACTCGGTCCACGCTCGTCATCGTGTTGTTGGATCCGCTCACGTACAGACAGGGGCATTTTACGAATTTGGCGTAACTCTGAGCCGCGCAGCCCATAAGCCAGCGCTCGCGTTCGTCGGTCGCCTCCGGTTCGCGTCTGTTGTCGTCGAAACGGAAAATGCCTTCGTATTCGCGCCAGCCGGCGTTGCATATAGATACGAGCCCCGCGACGCGTTCGTCCGTCGCCGCGCATTGCCATACCATGTCCGCGCCGATCCCCGCGCCTACGAGAACTATTTCTGTATTCGGAAGTACGCTTTTGACGAAGGTGACCGTACGCCTCAGCACTTTGCTCCACAGATACTGGCACGATCCCTCGGCGGACGGATCGGCCTTGTCGAAGTGCGCGTTCCCTTCGCCGTATTTGCCCCATGCGAGAGAGGAGGGATACGACGATCTGCCCGAAGTGCCGAAACCGATCGCCGAATAGTCCGCTACCACTAAGCCCGCGCCAAGTTCGTCGACCAGGGTGACGAACGGCTTGGGAACGGTCGGATCCCACGGCTCGCCGACAAAGATCACGGTCTTGTCCGCTTCGGGGCGGAGTTCGCCCGCGGCAAATATGCGCACGACGCCGTCGTCCGCCTTTTCGGCGTCGAAATACGCTCCGAAATCAAAAAAGCCGTCGCGCTTTTCGTATTTTACGAAAGACGTTCTCAACGGCATACGGGCAGGATCGTAATCCTGCCAGAGTTGAGTCGGAGTCAGTATAAAGTTTTTCATAGCTAATATTATACAGTCGCGCAAAAGAAAAAGCAACCCTTGGCGCGTTTTTATTCGCGCCGCGTTATTATCCGACCGGACTTTGCATATATTGTACGGAATTTGCATCGACGGAGGGTGAAAAGTGGACGATTTCGACGACGACGCTATATGCGACGACGCGGCGATAGCCGATATGAACAGAGAATACGCTTGCAGAAGATCGAGGGAAAACGCGCTTGATCCGGACGCGGGCAGGGGGGCTCTGCCCGAGGGGGTCTGCGCGGTGTGCAGAGAGTGCGCCGCAACGCTTACTTTCTGTCTGGATTACTGTTCCGACGACAGGGAGAGGGAGATACTCGTAGCGGCGGCGGACACGCTTGCGGCGGCGGGAGGTCAGCCGTCGGCGCCTCCGGCGGACAGATTTTCCAGATCGCCTCAGACGCAGGTCAAAACGTGCGCCGCGAGGATATGCCGCGCCGCCCGTTCGGTATGTTCGGAACGCACGCCGCAGGCTCTTTATTGGAGCGTAAGGCTGTTGTGTACGTCGACGGAACTGATGTCGATGTTTTTGTAAATTTACGTGCCCGTGTAGGTATTATCGCTATATTGCCATTCGGGCAGGCGCTGCCGCGCTGTGAAAAACGGCGGCAGCGCCGCCGTTTTTCCGCGATCAGGCGTGCTCTCTTTTTACGTTGCCCTTTTCTATCGCGTTGATCCTCTTGGGACTGAACTTGTTGTATATCAGATATACGACGGTCCATATACCGGCGAGTCCGACGATAGCGTAAAGTATCCTCGCGCCGACGTACGCTTCGCTGGTGAATATCCAGTTGATGAAATTGAAGTCGAAAATTCCGACGCTCAACCAGTTAAGCGCACCGACGATCAAAAGGATCAATGCAAGTATCGTGATCATTGCGCCACCTCCTTATCTTTATACCATTAGTTTGTTTTGACCGCCGCAAAATATGCGCGGGCCTTCGGGCGCCGTATTGCGTGATTCGCCGAACGCAACGCGGGCGGTTTTCCTTTTCTTTGTGATAGAATACTCCGTTAAAGCCTCCGTAACGCCCGAAGGACGGCTTTTATATACTGAAAAGAGAGACAAAGGAGAGAAGATGGATATACTCACGGCATTCGCGCTGACGCTCGTTGCGGGGCTCAGCACCGGTATAGGCGGTTTTGCGGCGTTTTTCACGAGAAGTACGAACAACAAATTCCTTTCGGTCAGCCTCGGCTTTTCGGCGGGAGTCATGATATACGTTTCGATGACGGAGATATTGGGCGAGGCGGGGAACAGGCTCGGCGGCGCTCTCGGCTCCGCAGAGGGGGCGTGGATAACTGCGGCGGCGTTTTTCGGAGGGATGCTTTTCATCGCCGTGATAGACAGGCTGATCCCTCAACGCGAAAATCCGCACGAACTCGTTTCGCTGTCGGACCAGGACGAGGGGGAGGAGATCGTCAAAACGCGGCGCCTGATGCGCACCGGCGTTCTTTCCGCCGTGGCGATAGCGATACACAATTTTCCCGAAGGGCTCGCTACATTCGTGTCCGCGTTGCAGGAACCCGAAATAGCCGTGCCCGTGGTAGCGGCGATAGCCATACACAACATTCCCGAAGGTATTGCGGTCGCCGTGCCGATATACAGGGGAACGGGTTCGCGCAAAAAAGCGTTCTTTTACTCGCTTCTGTCGGGGCTTGCCGAGCCTCTCGGTGCGCTTATCGGCTGGCTCATACTGATGCCGGTCATGAACGACGCCATGTTCGGCGCGATATATGCGGCGGTCGCGGGCATAATGGTCTTCGTCGCGCTCGACGAACTTCTGCCCGCCGCCCGGGAGTACGGCAAACATCATCTGTCCATATACGGACTGATAGCGGGTATGGCGGTGATGGCGGTATCTCTGATCTTGCTCTGACGAGGCGCAAGCGAGGCGGCGTGCGGTACGCTTCGTGAATTTTGCGACCGCCCCGCGTATGCGGGATCGCGTTCGCACGGTCCGTGTTTGCGGACAGCCGCCTTTATAAGTGCAAAAAAGCGGGCGCGCCGGGTGGGCGCCCCCCGTCTTGCCATGCAGGTGTTTTTTTAATTGTTAGCGGGGGGTCACGCTCACAACGGCAAACAGAGTATCCCCGTCGTTTATCGTCAGATTGGCGAGGGCTCCGTTCCTTTCGGTATAGACTGCGTTCCCGCTTGCGGTGGGACCGACGTATTCTCCGAAGTAGAGCTGCACGTTGCGGTTATTGCCGTTCTGTTGATACCATACCGCCGCCGTCATCGTATATCTGTGTCCGATCACGTAGTCGATCGTTATGATCTCGTTTTCGAAATCAGTCTGATCCGCGTTCAGATCGAGTCTGTAACTCTCGGTCGCGTATCCGAACTCGGGAGCCGACCCGTATATATAGTCGCGGTCGGTCACGTTGAAATTGATATAAACCGTGGACAGGTCTACGTCGTCGGGCAGGTAATTGCCTCTTATAAGATCGTCGAGGTCGAATCTGAGATCGAACGAGAACTGCGCCGTATCGAGCGTCCCGGGGACGATGGTACCGTATTCGGTAACGGTAACGTACTTTGCGATAGTACGGTCGTTGTCGGTATCGTTAAATACGAGAGTCGCGGAACCGGCGGATACTTTCGACAGGTCGACCGTGAACGCCGCGCTCGTGTATTGTCCGTTGTTGAGACCGCTTGTCGACCGCACTCCCGATATCGCGTCGGCGGGGATCACGGCTTCGTTGGTCGAATATACTTCTGCGTATTCCAGGTTGCCGTCACTATCGATCGAAGCGTTGATACGGTCGTTGCCGAAATGTATTTCGTAGGTCTGGCTGCCGTATTCGTAAGGGGCGATCTGCGCGGGCGCGGAGATCCACGTCATGCCGTCGTCCTCGTCTACGCTTACCCCCGAATCTTCGACGGTTATCTCTACCGTTACGTCTTCGTCGGGCATGGCGAAAGAATAAGTACCGTCCGTATTGGCGGTGCACGCCTTATCGTTGTACTCGACCGAAGCTATGTCCAGCCATGCGGGGGCGCCCACGGTCACGGTCACGTTTACTCCGGCGGTCGCCGTGGTAGCGCTGGCCCTTGCGTCGACCCCGTCGGGAGCTTCGACCGTCACCGAATGCGGCGTCGGGTCGGTACCTTCTCCGCCGGACGGATCGGGCTCTCCGTCGTCGCAGGCGGCGAAAGATACGGACATCGCCAGCACAGTCAGCAGGCACAATGCCAATTTCGTGAATTTTTTCATGTTTCCTATTATCCTCCTTGGAGCGGCGATACCGCTCCGTGACAATATTATATCATGTCTGCAAGAGGATTACAATACTGTCACGTGCGCTGCGACCGCGTGCGAACGGAGCAAAACCGCCGTACGGTGTACCGACGGCAGGTCGAGGTTTGAACGTCGCTTATGAAAAGCGACCGCTCTGCGGGTGTTCATATAGCCTATATGGAATAAAAATAAACAATATATTGACATCGTCCGATATCTGTGATATCTTAAAAACGTAACAGGGATAGATTTCGATAATCGCAAGGCGGCGACTCTTTTTCGATCCGAGTCGCGTTCGACGCGATAAGGGGGCTTACGGTCACGACATGAAAACATTGAGATTTATAGGATCTTATATATCCGAAACGATACGGAGGAATCCCGTTACCGTTCTGCTTATAGTCATATGTACGGTAGTGGGCGGTTATTTGTCCTCCGTGGTTTACGGATTGATGAAGATGGAAGTCGGCAGCGTCGCAAGGATGTTCGTGCCCACATATACCGTTTCGTACGACGGCGAAAAGACCGAGGTTTCGGAGTTCTTGCGGTTTGCGGACATTCTGGCTGAGTACGATCCTTATGCGGAGCGCGGTTACGACGCCGCTTCGTCCGAATTGCAATACATAGAGATGTCGGTATGTTTCAACGACGGGACCGTGGACGAGACGTTCGGCGGCAGGGTAATATTCGTGCTTTATCCCGGAGATATAATGGACCGCGAACGGATAGACAGAGCCGATACCGTAACGGTACCGGCGCACATAGCGGAGGCTTACGGGATATCCGAGGGCGACGTCGTTTCCTTTTACGGGGCGAGGCTGACGGTCTCTTCCGTGGAGGAAGATATCCTTTATCCCGCCGTATCGTATAAGACGGCCACGGAGGCGATGACGAGCGGACGGACCGAGTTTTCTTTCGTACCGAACAGAAAGCTGTCGGAAGCGGATAAAGAGGCTTTCGGAGCCCTCGGGTTGTCCGAACAGTCTCAGACTTACAGGATGCCGTTTTTGTTCATACTTTGCGTGCTCTTGTGCGCGCTGAATACCTTGATGAGCACGCGTTATATCTCCAAACGCGCCCGAAAAAAATATTCGGTGGCGAAAATGCTCGGAGCGGGCAACGGCACTATAACCGCGGCTATGCTGATCGAACAGGCGTTGTATGCGCTCGTCGGTACGTTTATAGGAGTCGGGATCGCGGCGGCGGTCGTGAAGAGCGCCGGATATTTCGGTTTCGAGAGAGCTTTCGCTTTGACCGCGGGCGATATTTTCTGCATTGCGGCGGCAAATCTGCTTTTGATAATCGCCACCGGAGCGTACAGCGTTATCAAAAGGGCGAGGGCTGTGCCCTGCGCGGAAGTATAGGGGGCGGGATGAATTATTTCAGATATCTTCTCGGCAAGTTTTCAAGACACAAAGCGGTGAACTTTTTTATTTTCGCGGAGATATTCGTGTCTTTGTTCCTCGGGGCTATCGGTATCGACTGGCTCATAGGCGCGCAGGGCAAAGAAGAGGTCTATTCTCCCGAGCTGTACGACGTTTCGATGTCGTCGTACCACGGCGACGCCGTTCCCGAGGATTTTTACGGAGAACTTTCCGGCAGGCACGGTTTCGTATATACCGCTTACGGAAAACGCGACGGAGGATCGGACTCGGAGCTGTTCGTCGCGCTTGGCAGGACGGCGGCGGAATATTCGTGGCTGGATATTTCCGAAGGCAGATGGTTCGATACTTCGGCGGAGCGGGGAAACGAGATCCTGCAGGCGGTCGCCGACGACGTATATTGCCGAGTCAACGGCTGCGCTCTCGGCGACGTGCTGACGTTCGAAGTATTGAAAAACGACGGAAGTTATGACTCTCTCAGCGTCGAGATCGTTGGGGTCAACGCATATTCTTCGTCGAATATGTCCGTATATACGGCTCCGCAGGGGCTCGTCAACACGGACAGAAACAGCATATTCGGATATCTTTACGTGATGACTGACGACGGCGACGCGAGGTATTGTCTGACGGAAGAAACGATGCGGGAACACGGCGTGTTTTCGTCGAATTCGTGGGGTGCGGTATCGTATCGCATACAGGCGGGCGACAGGACGGTGTTTTCGGGAGACGGGTTCACTTTCATAGACTCTTTGGGAGAGTTGTATGAAGACCGGGCCCGGAGCGCAAGGGACAGAAGCAACGCAATGCTCGTACTGAGCGTAGCGATAATATTGCTTTCCGTGTCTACGATACTGGCTTCTCACGTGATAATGCTTAACGCGCAGAAAAGAGAAAACGCGGCGGCATACGTCTGCGGACTTGACCGAAGAAGGGCGGTGGCAACCGAGACCGTCAAAAACGCATTGCTTTTTGCGGTCCCGTTTTTGATATCTCTTGCCGTCGTGGGAGCGGGATCCGGCAGAGGAGGAAGTCTGCAGATAGAAGGCATGACAGGGTTCTGGATCACGGCGGGGATATTGTTTTCGGTATACGCCGCGACTTGTGCGGTAAGTCAGATAATTCTTGCCAAAACGCGCCCGACGGACGGGTTCAAGGAGGATACGGTATGAGCTATATAGAAATGCGCGGGATAGTGAAAATATACAACAAGGGCAAAGACAACGAGGTCGCCGCTTTGCGCGGAGCGGATCTTACCGTCGAAAAAGGCGAAAGCGTAGCGGTAATGGGCGTGTCCGGCAGCGGAAAATCCACTTTGCTCAATATCATAGGGACTTTGGACGACGCTACCGAGGGCAGCTATTTTCTCGACGGAGAGGATATCTCGAAGCTGTCCGCGCTGAAAAAGGCGAGATTGCGGAACGAGAAGATCGGTTTCGCGTTGCAGGATTTCGGATTGCTCGAGGGCGAGACGGCGATGTACAACATAAAAATGCCGCTCTATTTCGGAAAAAGCACCGCAAAAGAGTTGAAGACAAAACCTCGCGAAACGGCGGAAAAACTCGGGATAGATCAGTTGCTCAAAAGAAAGGTGTCGAGTCTGTCGGGCGGACAGAAACAGCGCGTTGCGATAGCGCGCGCGTTGGTCAACGATCCTCAGCTGATATTGGCGGACGAACCCACGAGCGCGCTGGACAGAAAGACTGCCGACGAGATAGTCGGGATATTCGTAAGGTTGCAGAAAGAGTTCGGCAAAACGGTCGTCATGGTCACGCACGACAAAGCGGTCGCGGAACGATTCGATCGCATAGTCCGCATAGAAGACGGCAGGATATACGGTTGACGCGGCGATTTCCGCGGCGGCTCGGATATCGCTCATGCCGAGCAGATAGTCCGCGGACACGTTGCAGAACGCACACAGGCGGCAGATGTCGCGGATAGACGGCTCTGTGCGCCCCTGTTCCCGGCTTGCATAGCAGTTTGCCGACAGTCCCAACGCGGTATAGACGTCTTTTTGCGTATATCCTTGTTCTTTTCTTACGGTTTTCGGACGTTCTTTGGATTCCATGTTCAAATTGTATTATTTACTGCCCAAAACGGGCTGACACTATCCAAAGCGGGTAGTAAAATACGATCGTGCAGAGCGCGGGCGACGAGCCGGATCGATCGATAAAAGCCGTCGGGATCGATTGCCGCCGGGGTGCGATGCCGTCTGAGCGTACGCCGTCATTGTGTTGACAAGGCATAGGCGGTTATATATAATTGAGACATGGACACATTGTTCGATTTCAACGCAAAGGCATCGCAGCCGCTGGCGGAGAGGATGCGCCCGAAAACTCTCGACGATTTCGTGGGACAGGAGCGCATAGTCGGCAAGGGCAGCATATTGCGCAGAGCGATACTCGCGGACAGATTGGGCAGCTGCATTTTTTACGGACCCCCCGGATGCGGCAAGACCACGCTCGCCAACATAATCGCCGAGACCACCGGAGCGAATTTCGCAAGGCTCAACGCCGTATCCAGCGGAGTGGCGGACGCGAAAAAGGTCATCGAAGACGCGAAGCGGGCGCAGGAGCTTTACGGTACGCGCACGTATCTGTTGTTGGACGAATGCCATCGTTGGAACAAGGCGCAGTCGGACAGCGTGCTTGCGGCGATAGAAAAGGGATATATCGTTTTCATCGGTTCGACGACCGAAAATCCTTACATAAACATGACAAGGGCGATAGTGTCGCGCTGTCGGGTGTTCGAGTTCGCGAGGCTGTCCGCGGAGGACGTAAGACGCGCTCTCGAAAGAGCGATAGCGGATAAGGACAACGGACTGGGCAACTATGATCTGTCCGTGGATAAAGCCGCCGTCGATCACATAATATGGGCGGCGGACGGAGATCTGCGCAATGCGCTCAACGCATTGGAATTGGCTGTGCTCACGACTCCGCCGTCGGCGGACGGTTCTATAAAAATAGACCTCGATACGGCTCAGCAGTCGATACAGAAAAAAGCGATGAGCATAGACGAGAGCATGTATTACGATATGCTGTCGGCGTTTTGTAAATCGCTGCGGGGCAGCGACAGCGACGCGGCGCTTTATTGGGCGGAGCGGCTTATACAGGCGGGGTGCGATCCTCTTCTGATAGCGAGGCGCACTCTGGTGCACAGCGCCGAGGACGTGGGCATGGCGGATCCCCGCGCGCTTACCGTGGCGGCGGCGGGACTGACGGCGCTCGAAAAACTCGGTATGCCCGAGGGAAAGATACCTCTCTACGAGGCGATAATCTACGTGTGCGAAGCGAGCAAGTCGCCGAGCGTGCTCAACGCGTTGAGCAGGGCGGAAGAGCTCGTGGCGCGGAGCAAAGACGACACCGTGCCGTTCGATCTGCGCGACACGCATTACTCGGGCGCGCCCGATACGCATTACAGGTATCCGCACGATTACGGCGGTTGGGTCGATCAGACGTATCTGCCCGAATCGCTGAAAGACGAACGACTTTACGTTCCCTCGTCCAACGGTGAGGAAAAGACGCTCGTAAGAGCGAAAGAAATAAAGAAAAACAAGGGCTGAGTCCCCGCCGAAAGGCGCAATGCGGCGTAGCCGCGATCGGAGGAACATGTTAAGGATAGAAAATTTGGAAAAGCGTTACCGCAACAGCGACAAATTGGCGGTGGACGGAGTTTCGTTGCACGTCGGCGAAGGGGAGATATTCGGCTTTCTCGGCCCCAACGGCGCGGGAAAATCCACGACCATAAAATGCGTGTGCGGTATCCTGCCGTTCGAAAAGGGCAGGATCGAGATATGCGGCAAGGATCTTGCGCGCGATCCTATCGGAGCGAAGATGCAGATGGGGTACGTGTCCGACAACCATGCCGTATACGACAAGCTGACCGCGCGCGAGTACGTCAATTTCATGGCGGACGTCTACGGCGTAGGCGCTGCGGACCGCAAGGCGAGGTCGGAGAAACTGGTCGAACTTTTCGGTCTCGGCGACGCGTACGACAGCGAGATAAAGACCTATTCTCACGGTATGAAACAGAAGATATGCGTGATAGGCGCGCTCGTTCACAATCCCAAGCTGTGGATACTCGACGAGCCGATGACGGGACTCGATCCCAAATCGTCGTTCGAGCTGAAAGAGTTGATGCGCGAGCACTGCAAAGAGGGCAACAGCGTTTTCTTCTCCTCGCACGTGCTCGAAGTCGTGGAAAAGGTGTGCGATCACGTGGCGATCATAAACGGCGGAAGGATGATCGCCGATTTCGGTATAGACGAACTTGACGACATCAAGCGCAACAGCTCTCTGGAAGACGTATTCCTTACTTTGACAGACGGCTCGGCGAGCGCGCAGAACGACGGCGCGACGGAGGCAAGATGAAAAGATTCGCCGCGCTGCTCAGACTCAATCTCAAATACTATGTGATACCGAGTTTCGACAGCAAAAAGTCGAAAAGGAGATACATCGCGCTGATCGCGCTGATGTGTGTGGCATTTCTGGCTCCGCTGATCATGATCTGCCTTACTCTGTGGTATGCGGCTCAGACGATGCTCGCGGTCGGAGCGGGCGACACAATGCTCGCGGCGGTGTTCACCATGTCGCAGCTTCTTGTGCTGTTTTTCTCCGTTTTTACGTACATGTCTTCGATCTTCTTTGCAAAAGACAACGAGATCATGCTCAACCTGCCGCTGCGCAACGCGGAGATATTCTCGGCAAAACTGCTGTGTACGTATATCAACGAGCTGACGATAAGCGCGGTCACCGTGATACCCGTGACCGTCATCACCGCGATATCCGGCATTCAGGCGGGATTCGGCGCGTATTTCGGCGCGGGCTATTGGATACTGATCCCGTTTGCGGTCATACTGATGCCCGTCATGCCGCTGCTGCTTCTTTCGATAATATCGTTCCCTATCGCGATGATAGTTCAGAAAATGTCCAAAAGACCCGTGATATCCGCGATAGTGCAGGCTGCGCTGCTTATAGCGTTCATAGCGGTAATCTATTTATTCGGTTACGGCAGCTCCTACGGTATGGAAGGAGCGGTGGACGGCAGCGTGAATACGGGCGTGTTCGAAGGGCTGGGCGGGATATCCGTTTATACCGCGCTGCTCGCAAAGGCGATGCTCGGACAGTCCGCCGCGGGAAATTTCTTCGCGTTTTTGGGCATAACCGTCGCAATGGCGGCAGCGGCGCTCGGACTTTCGGTCCTGCTTTACCGCAAAGCCGTATATATGAGCGTGGACGGCGGCTCGGGGGCGGGGCGCAGGACTTCCGCGGCAAAGGACGGAGAAGTTCGCGGCGTAAAGCGCGCTCTTGTACAGACTCAGGCGAGAACGCTCCTGCGCGATTCGGGCGTTCTGGTCAACCTGATAATGACGTTGGTCCTGCCCGTGGTCATGGTCATACTGATGACGTTGGTCATGCCGTCGGGAGAGGAACTGGTCGAGAGCGATCCGAGCGCAAGCGCCGATATGCTGAGATATTTCGATTACTTCGCGCTCGGGATGGCGGTCATGATAATGATGTTTTCTTCCCCCGTCGGCAATGTGGGCGCTTCGTATGCGCTCTCGCTCGATAAAGACAACATACAGATACTCAAGACAATGCCTTTGTCGGGCAAAGACATTTTCAAGTCCAAATTGATCGTCAGCGATATCGTTTCGCTTGCGTCGGTGGTACTGGTGGCGGCGGCGCTGCCTTTCGTCACCGATCTGAACTGGTACGCTTATATCCTATGTCCGGTATTCATCGCCGTCTATCTCGTGTCTTGCAACGCGTTCACGATGTCGCGCGATCTAAAAAACCCCAAGTTCAACTGGGTGACTATCAAGGAATTGACCAAGGCAAGCACCAGCGCCACGCAGATGATAATGATGGCGGTGTGCCTGGCGTTCGGACTGGTGGCGACTTTGCCAATGTTCGTACTCGCTTTTGCGGGTGCGGCGCTTCCCGACTACGCGGTAGAGGCGATAATCTGGGGAGCCATGGGGCTGAGCTGCGTCGCGTCCTACTTTATTCTGCGGCTGCCTTCTTTCGGAAACGCGGAGAGGGATTTCGCCTTGATAGAGGCATGACGGATAATATATCGCGCGCCTCGGAACGTTGCGTTCCGAGGCGCGTTTTTGTAAACGAAAACCCCGCGATAGTCGCGGGGTTCAGAGAAGGCTAAAGCCGATGAGGATGACAAAAGAACTCCGATTGTGTGAAATAATGGTTGACCTGCCAGTCAATGAAAAAAATACACAATCGGAGGACATTAAAATGCGAGAGCAAAATAACATCACGAATAGTT
>ERZ1090861.617-NODE-617-length-21049-cov-17.254739_pt1 | contig 21049 bp, 2 predicted proteins | sample MGYA00478482_ERZ1090861 | MGnify/ENA primary metagenome ERZ1090861 (study PRJEB33644, sample SAMEA5815744) | chicken gut metagenome | biome: Chicken; feature: Gastrointestinal Tract; material: Caecum | place: Ireland | collected 2019-01-01 | study: A study of the... | reverse complement strand
ATATCTATATGCTTGACTTAAAGTCAAAATTGGTCCTTAAAATTTTGATTAAAGAATGTCCTTATGGCTCTTACAACATTATAGAATCCAAGGATATTATTTCTGCCATGCCTAGCAAATACAAAATAGACATGGAAGGACTGGAAAATATTTTGATTTATCTTGAGAGGCAGGAGTACATTTCAATCAAATATGATGATGACGGAGTGTACTGCCTTTGTGTGCTTCCTTTTGGAAATGAAATACTTGAAAATGATGACAACAAAAAACGGGAAGGCAATCCTCCCCGTCTTTGGGTTATAATCTTATTAGTCTTTATTTCTAGTCTTCTAGCATGTCTTCTAGGAACAGTGCTTGGTCGTATTCTACCCCTCTAGTAAATATTCTAATTTTAGACTGACGAGCCATACTATATATCCCATCAATGCCAATAATGAGTGAATCTATCAGTTTACAGCCTGAAAAACTAAATAATCCTAGCATCTGTTCATAAGAAAGATTATCTTGTTTTGATGCAATACAACTCCCGCCTGGATGATTATGGACTATATATGCACCTGGCATTTTATAGGTAGAAACATATAGTGCAATATCTCGCATATTGAGTGAGACCATTGCCGTTCCACCCTTGCCAAAGCATCTACCCTGCATGACTTCTCCTGCAATGTTGACACCAAACAAGTATACTTCTTCCTCATTTCTGCATCTAAGCAATTGTTCTACATAGTCAAGGAAATCGCCGAGCGAACTTGGTGGTTGTGCTGACAATTTTTTGTTTGTGTAATAATTGAACACCTCAACCAGAGAGTGTATCTTTTTTGCTGCAGTTTCGCCAACACCTTTGACTTCCATCAAATCTTCAACTGATGCATCTAAAACAGTTGGGACATTTTTGAACCTATCAAGAAGGCGATGGGCGAGAGGATTTACATCCCCTCGCGGGATTATGAAAAAGAGAATAAACTCAAGTGCTTGGATATCGCTTAGACCTATGAGACCGACAGTGTTGACTGTATCAAGTAATCTCTTTCTATGTCCATCATGGACGCACTTTTCATTGTTAACTTTAGTAACCTCTTTCATTCTTATTCCCCTTCAGTGGTATTTGCTTCAATTTTTAATTCATCATAAGTCTTCTCTTGCCACTCTGTGCTTATAAACTTAGTAGAATAATCATCACTCAATGTGTACCACTCTGCCAATTTAGTCTTTAAAGCATTAGTACCATTATGTAATTCTCCTAATTTGAAACTATGTTCAGTTGAAGTTGTCCCATCGTAATCATAAAGTTGATAACTTCCTGCTTCCATATTCCATACACTTGTTTTATAACCTAAGTTTCTATCTATAAGACCTATTCTAGTTAAGCCATATCTACCTGTGGCACCCTCAAGCCCTTTGATACCTTTTTGAGCGTATTTAGAATACCATAGTCCTGTAGATGTAGTGTCATTATAGACTAATTTGATAAGTCCGGCATTACCACCGTCTCCACCTTGTCCTGGAGTTCCTGGAGTTGGCATATCTTCATTTTCTGCTAATAATTGATTGAGTCTTTCTTCTGCTCTATAGCCAGAGCCACCTGCTCCACCATTACCGCCATCGCCTGCTTTTATAAACCCATAATTAGTATAATTTTCTGTTGTAATATTTGATGAGTTCGAAATTATAACATTATATCCAGAATTTCCATCTTCACCTTTTTCGCCATCTTCACCAAATGTTTTACCATTATTTCCATTCAAGCCATCTTCACCATTTGATGCTGAAATAAACCCATAATTTGTAAAACTTAAAGGTGTTGTATTATTGGTTGACAAACCTCTGAACAGTAAAAGATTATTAAGCATATTATCTTTATTTGTACTATTTGACGCTATGTTATTATTGACATTTATATCTGTTGTGATTGTAGCATAGGTAGTAATATCAATATTTGAACCTTGATAATTGCCACTATAATCAATTATCGCACCATAATCTTTGTTGAAATTTGTTACTGAACCATACAACTTGATATTGTAAAGATTTGATTGTAATGCGTAATTGGAATTCTTCTTTATAAACAATGTATCATGATTTTCACCTAAGAAACTTACATCCTTTACAAAAGTGTTTGTACCTATTAAAGAATTGAAGAAAGGTGCACCAAAGTATGAGATATAATAGCCATTTCCAATTATATTAACATTTTCTTTTTTCATAAAACCAACTTGGTCAATGTTATTAAAACTTGTATCATTCATTAATATAATAGACAAGGCAGGCAATATTGTATTTGATGTTTCATTAACTGCTTCATAATCTCTCAAATTTGGTGATGTTGAATATCTGTCCTTAATTGAAATATTAAACGTGATTTGTTGATTAAAACCTGGTTTTAGGCTAAGTTTATAAATTAAGTTTTCATATTCATCAAATTCTTGTGAATAAATCATTTGATTAGCATTATTTATTAAAATATCAAATTTATCAGCATCATCTTTTGTTATTTCAGTACTAATGCTGTAAGGGGTATACTCTGCAAATCTCGTATTTTTCCAATCATATGTCTTTGTCTCTATACTGTTAGTAAATGTCACCTGAGTGTTACCTTGTAGAGGGCGATTAATATTGAACACTAATGGATTCTGAATTACATTATATCCATCTTCTTGAATGATATAATAATTTGAACCAATCTCTACCAATCTAAACATATTGTTTATATCATATTTTGATAAATATGGAGTTCTACTACTATTTAACAGGTCATTAACAGAATATCTTATTCCATTTGAATCGTAGACGTAACTTGTATGATTTATATCTGTTACTACTCCTCCTACTGCATTTTCCAATATGCTATCATCTACGTAAGAATCATCACCAAAGTCGTCTTCATCCATAGGATCAAGCGGTCTGCCTGACGATGAATAGAATATGTAAAAATTCCCTGTATATGAGTCATATTGAAGTATGGTATTATTGTTTGAGTCACTAAATGCAAAGATATTATGCATTGCTGTGATACCATCTTCTCCAGTAAGTTCTTGGTCTCTATACATTAATGATAGATATCCATTACCACACTGGAAGTAGATTGCAATATTTTCTATTTGAGGTTGTTGAGTCCCATCTGTCCCTCTATTCAACGTAGCAGTATACACAAATTGTGCTAAATTGCTATTTGCAGGTGTACTATCTTGAACATTGATATTAATTCTATTTAAGTCATCTTCTGACATTGCATAACCTGCAAAGAGTTCTATACCATATTGATTTGCCTCATTTGTCAAAACATAATTTGGACTTATAATATTTGTATAGTATGCTTCAGAGCCATCCGAGGCTTTTGTGATGGTATTTAAGGTCGGTTCGCTTTCTCCACCCCATATCTCATAGATTACTGTCTCGCCTAATTTAAATATGCTGTTGTCTATACCTATCGTCAGATTTGTCATTGTAGTTTGATATGACTGGGTATAATTTACTGACAATGTTCCATAGTATATCGTTATTCCATTAAGAGTGTATGATGTCAAGCCACTTAAATCACCTTGATTGATAGCCAAAATATTGTCTGTGATAAGCGCTGATTTTGTGTTTGTTTCATATACGGAATCACGTTTAAATGTGGCTTCAATATATCCAACAACTTCACGGTTATTTGTGATATTAGTTCTTTGAGTGAAGTCTGTCTCTATTCCTGCAAACAGGTTATCTAAGGTTACAGTGTTGTCTAAATCATTGACGATTGTGGTAAATGTGCTTAAGTAAGTGATAATTTGTTGTGTGATACTCTCAATTTCACTCTCAGTCAATGTGCCACTCGTTGTCAATGTCAGCACGTTACCTTCAATAGATACATCAAATGTATATCTTCCTATGATAAATGGAGGACAATCTGCTGACTTAACCCAAGTGCCATTGCTATAACTAAACACTGGAATCCCACTCAAAAGGGCTAAGCCTTGATTTGATGACAATGATTGAAGATTTACTCTAAATTCATAACCTTGTGAGCCTATAATTGTACTTGAAGGATTTGAAGAATCAGTTGTAAATGAAGCGTAACTTGCAAATTCACCTCTTCCATCCAAATTATCAACTACGACAAAATTTTCTTGAATATATGATTTAAGTGAAGTTTCTAAAGCCAATCTCTCTGCATCATTTAAATTCAAGTCTGCAAAGGTGAACATTAAATTGCCGTTGTAACTTGAAATTGTGTAATTGTAGGCATTGCCATTGAGTATAATTGAATCGGTTGTACTGCTACCCATACTCCATGCAGATGTATCTGAATATTGAGCAATCAGAACTCTGCCATGATAAAGTGTATAGTTTGTAACACTGCCTGCAAATTGATACTCATTTGCTATGTAAAGATTGATTATACTGTTATACATAATGATTTGATTTGATGAGATATTGTCGTTGTACCAATTTTCAACAACTTCACCATATCCAATATTTGCACTGCCTGAACTAGAGCCACTTGCATTTGCCACACTTGCATTTGCACTTCCTTTGATATTTGTAAATACCACATCTTTATTAGTAGTAGACAAGCCTTCTACAGTGTAATAATAAATCTTTCCGTTAAATCGCTTATTTATTATTTCTTGGACATTTTGATTGAACGAACTATTATTTGATAAAATAATTTCTTCTTCATCTTTAGTCCCTTCATTTCTCAATTCTACATTAACTTTTCTACTTAATCTTCCATTGGTTAATTCTGCATTTGGAATATAGACAAGCAAGTTGTCATCATTTATACCGAAATACAAAACATCAACATTTTCTGGGTCTTTAGTAGAGTCAAAATCATCTTCACTAACAGCGACCTCTGGCAATTGTCCCCCATCATGAACGTAAACTGCTTTTACAACACGATCATAACTTATTCCTGCATTCATAAGAGACCTAATTGTATAGTCACTTACTGGTTGTAAACTGCTCACACCATTCACTTCTATTCCTATTGAATATGGATCAATATAGTAATATTTCACATTTGTTAAATTGAATGATAACTCAACATCATAATTCAATTTTACTTGATAATCTATTGTTCCTTTTAATTCTTCAAAACTATAACAAATAAATTCAATGTATTCATTTCCAGTTATTTCATCTTTGTATACTGAATTGATGCTAGTATTTAAATCAACAGTATTGCCTGATGTATTAGTACCTTTCGCACTTACTGAATAGTAAGAAGAATTCTCTATATATGGTATGTTGAGATTGTCAAAATTTGCTCTTATACTATATCTATAAACACCCGAATTAAATATCGATTCAAGATTGTTTGAATCACCGATATAATATTGCTGATCAGCAATATAAACGGTCTTTACTTCTGATGAAGATTCATTGCTTCTTGTTGCTCTCTTTATAGAACTACCATTGGAACTTACATTGTTGCTACCATAATTCGGCAATACAAAACTATCATTATATTTATTTACATATTCAATATATACTTCACTATTATCAATAGGAGCATATTCAATATTTGTTGCGGATGTGCTGTAATTCACCTTAACATTATCCCAACTTATTCCGCCGATTACGAACCAGAATAGTACTCCGCCGCCACCGCCATCTGTATAATAATAATCAATATTTGATTTTATCTCCAATTTTGTTATGAAACTACTTGGTAATCCAAAACTATTATATGAGTTTACGTAAACTTCAGCGGTTTCTCCATCTTTTGGTTTTACAACTTCTGTATCAATTTCTATCTTTGCTGCTCTGATAACTGAAACTGCAACAACTATCCACCAATCAGTTCGCAAAACTGAGTCTTCAGAATATCTAGCAGAACTTACTTGAACGTAATCACTTATTGACTCCCAACTCCAAGATTGGATTTCGGTGTCTTTTTCTAGCATTGAACCATTCATGTATACCGAATCTTCGCTTGCATCTAGTACTGCAAGACCACTTGCTGAGCCGTCACCAATATCTCCTATCGCATATGCCCAGACGTTTCGCTCGTTTGTCTGACTTAATACTAAGTCTTCACGTCCGTCCATAACCCATTTAAAATTAGTCAATGGACTTGAGCCTAAAGCCTCGATTGTACCTTCGTTATAACATGATATAACACTTGCATTCTTTGCCTTTGCAATTATACCGCCACCATATGAGAAGCCTTGGATATTGCCATCTTCATTTGTTTTTCCATTATACTTATTTCCAGATTTGATTGTGCCTGAGTTGTAACTTCCCCTTATTGTAAGTCTATCGGCACTACTCATGCCTGCGACACCGCCTACATAGTACTGACCAAGATTTGTGAGAAGTCCACTGTTGTTTGCATATCCTGCCATAACTGAAGTTGCATTGTAACTATAGTTGATTGCACTCTCACCGTCATCATCTGCAGATACAACTAAGCCTACAATACCACCAACATAGTAGTTTTGGGTTGCTGCAGTATTTGCAGTTGAGTAAACATTGATAGGTGCATAGTTTGAACTATAATTTATTGTACTATCAAGCATTGTACCTACAATACCACCGACTGCAAGTGCAGAATAACCTGAACTAAAGTCATCTACGTCAATGGTAACCATGTTGGTAACTGTTGATATTGTTGAATTTTGTGCTTCACTGGCAAGTGCACCAATCGTCAAGTACTTGAAGTCTTCACCAAAGATTGAGGTGATATTAAAGTCATCAAATAAACCTTGAAGTAGGTCATTTATTAGTTCTAAGAAGCCTGAGTTGTTGCTTTCGTTGATTAGTTCACCTACAGTTGCATTTTTAATTGAGCCTGACAGTGTAATATTTGAAATATCAGAATCATATATCCTAATGGCTAAGAGTCCATTACTTGATATTTCTGCATCGGTCAAACGAAGATTTCTAATATTTGAACGTGTCACCACTTCTATACCAGTTGATGGACCAATCATATCAAATAATGGAGAGGTCAAGCCTGAGATTGTCTTTTCTCTACCATCGAAGTTGATAGGTATATATGTGTCTCCATTGTCGGTCGTAGTGGTTGTCTCAAAGATAAGGCTAGTCCAAGTAGAATACTGTGACTGCGACAAATCAATATCATACCATAGAACGAAGTTTCTTACCTCTGTAGTTGTCGTGCCTTCATCGGTTGTAATTGTATAGTCAATATCGTCAGCCTTTGCAAGCAAGCCTGCATTAGGTATTATGAAATAGACATTGCTATAGTCACTTGGTCTTGTATTGTTTGCAAGTCTAGTATACTCTGTCTCGGTAATGTATTCATCATAGTTTGTACCTTGTGTTGTCGTACCTGCCGAGACGTATGATGACGTCTTTAAGAAGCCAAACTTAGACGTTGGATAACCATAGTTAAAGTCGTAGTCGCCTTTATCATAGTTGTTTCTAATACCAAGATTGCTCTCTGAGTTGTTGGTTAAGCCAGTGACATAGTCAGTGTTTTGCTTATAATCAGTGTCATCTTCCAAAACTGAAGCATTTATTGCATTATAGTCATAGTACGAATCTGTGATGTTATCGTTTTCATCATCTACACCAAATATAGAAAGTTCCCCTGTCGGTTCCCCGCTTGTGGTGTAGTCATTTAAGTCAAGTTTTGTAATAGAATAACTGTTTGCAATCTCAAATGTATTTGTATTTAGGGTTGATGCGAATGCATATAGGTTTGCTGAAATGTAAGAAGTTATGCTCCCTGTTGTGTAACTATTGAATACAAATTTATTGTTGTCACTATTTGAAATTGAACCATTCAATTCATTTCTTAGCCCTACAAGTCCATAGACTTCAGCCATATCTCCTGAATCACTTGCACCTCTGTAGATTATATCCAAAGCGGTCGTAGCATATTCTATCTTTCCAGAATACAGGTTTGTCACAACACCTGCGACATCTATAACTTTGTTGCCACCAATATCCATTTTGCCTTTAACTTGCACCGCAAATATTTGGCTGTTGTCATACATACTGTTTGCAATTCCTGAATAGTTGTCATCAAGTGTTATTGTACTGCCTTCGCTATCCATTGAATTTGTTGATATATCAACATTGACTACAAGCCCTGATACATATGAGAATCCACTAAGCGAATTGATAAGTGAAGAATGAGTTTCGCTTGAATCGTTAACCGTATAGTTTATCTCACCAGCGCCACCAATTATAGCAACGTCTTTAAGAGTTGTCTTGTCTGTGCCTACTTCTAATTCTGTGCCTACTTCTAATGTGAAAGGTCCTGTGAATGATAGGTCAGCACTATTTTGACTGATTGTAGCATAGGTCATACCATTAAACTTATATGAATTAGGAATAATGGTAGTATCATTTGTAAGTTCATAAGGCTGTAACTTATGTCCAACATCTACATTATCGACACTTAACAGAGTATTTATTTGTGCATATCTGCCAAGCATACTTAACTCGTTTGTTCCGTCTGTGCTAAGGCTTAAATTGTTTGTAGAGTTGTAGCCATAGCCATCTCCAATGTATGGTACTAAGTAACCTATATCACTTCCGTAGTTATCTATGCAAAGTGAAACGGAAGAACTGTAATAGTTGTTGCTAAGTGCACTTTGAGGAGAAGGTGCCCTGCCGAACAATGCACCTATAGATGTATAAGTAGTATTTGTACTGTTAACTTCATCTCTTGCATTGTGGTTTGTAACCATTGAATAGTTGCCATTTGCGACAATTCTATATTGACTTGAAATATCAGCCAAAAGTCCACCAAAGACATATGAATCTAATTCTTCAAGATTGTCATCAAAGCATACGTAAACGTCACCATAGTTGAAACTGTTGGTAATTGTAGCCTGTATAGTCTGACTTATTCCCGCTGGACTGCCAAGTCGACCTACAAGACCACCTGCTATAACGTCTCCACCTTGACTGTTTGCCCCATAAACTTTAAGCATACCACCAAAAGATGTGTTTATAAGTGAGACTGTATCGCTAGCACTTGTGAAATTTGTTTCTCCTATGATACCACCAAAGGTTATATTGCTAATATTTGAGTAAACGGCACCATTGAAGGCAACGTATGAGGAGTTTTGAGCACCAACATTTACTCTTGAAATAGAATTTCCGCTACCAGTTGTGTCAGTCTTGTAAACACTTCCTATGATACCGCCGACTGCCGGGCTATCGTCAATATCACCACTTACAATAATTACAAATTGAGCATATGATACTACTCCACTTGTAATATTTACGGTGTTATTCCGAAGTTCGGCAAGTGAGGTCGCTGTTGTCTCGCCAAGAACGGAGCCTATTGCAGAGTCATCGCTTATACCTACAAATCTAAATGATTCTCCGTTTGCATTCAATCTAGTAAGGTCAGCCCCCATACTGAAATATGCATTTGTTGAGCCTACCACAACACCTGCTTTTACTGTACCAACTGTATTTGCTGTACCAAGTGTAAGGGTGTTGCTTGCATAATCATTGCTGTCTAAGGTGTCTTTTGATATCTCACTAACACCACTTGAAGCACTTGATAGTGCCACAATTTCATAATTTAATTCGCTAAGGTTTGTAATAGTCATTGAACTTCCAAGCGAACCTGCATAGCCACCTGCATATAACGAGGTAATTGTCACATTATTTTCACTGCCACTATTTTGAACTACATATAATCCGCCGTCAAATCTTGCACTATTGAAGTTTATTGCATTGACATTTGTATTGTCTGCTCGGCCAAAGATTATACCTGTGTGCAATGTGGTAAATGACGAAGTTGCACTGCTTGTATCGTTGAGATATACATCAACACTGCCTGTGAAATTTGATTGCAAAGTCAAGGTATCAAGTCCGTGATTATAGCCAATATATCCTGCAATATATGCATTTGTCGCTGAAGCATGGCTTACTGTCACCCTTTGATTCTCATCATTTGACGAATTTATTCTTTCAATACCTTGTAGTGACAAATTCATCCTAAGAGCATTTGCCTCTCTTTCAATCAAACCAAAGTAACCACCGACATACATATTAGTAAAGTTTGTGTTTCTAAATGAATCGTTTTGTCTTGCAGAGCCGTCAATATTTATGAGGTTGCTATGTATAGACATATTTAAACCATTGACCTGCATAGTCGAACTTGTGCTTGACTGATACATTCTTCCTGCAAGCATACCTACTGATAACGAGTCAACTGATATTGGGCTGTTATCACCTGCACTACTGCTTGTAGTAAAGTATACATTGAGTAATGAATCCGAATCTGTGAAGTCTGAAGAAGGATAGGTCACTGTATCTATAGAAACATTGATGATTGTTGAATTGATAATCTCAGGAGCCAAAATACCTACATTTATGTTGCTTCCAGTATTAAGTGCTACTGTAGTATTGATTGGAGCATCTATATAGATTCTGAGATTTGTAATGGTCGCTTCATTGAGTGAACCCGTTGAGAAGAGTCCTGCATTACCATTGTTTGCTGTAATATTTATTTCAGAACCGCTTTTTGGAACATACTCAATAACCACGTCATCTAGATAGAAGCCAGCACCAACAGATTCAATGAAACTTTGGTCAGAGATAATTCTTATTGGTCTTTCTTCGCCAGTTGTTGCATCTACTGTTGTATAGGTGTTGGTATGCCCTACTAAAGAGCCTGAGAAGTTTGATATTGGTGTATAACCATTGTTATTGAAATAGGTCGCTAAATCAATATCCACATAATTTCCTGTTGTATCCTCTGCATCTGCACTTACAAGTCCACGAACGATGATTGTAATATCACTGTTTGGTGATTGCATGATATCAAAAGCACGTTCGATACTTTCATCATAAGCATCAAGGTATATGACATTGCTTACTCTTTGATATTGAATTGATGGGAACAAGTCATCGGTTGGATGAGTCCAGTTTTCTGCGTTCCAAACACCTGAACTTAAGAATCCTTGTTGAGTGAAGGTATGTCCGATTGCCGAAGAGGTATAGTTGATTGGTGAATTGATTGCATAAACGTAGTTTGTTTCGTAGAGGGTATTGTCTTCTATACTGCTATCAACGTCACCGAACAAGTTGAGTGACATTATGTTGCCATTGAATGTGTAACTTTCGTAAAATGCTACCGTTGGAGATAGTATTGAGCCTTGTCCTGCATCTCCTTCATTTGAAAGCCTTATAAGGTTAAGGTATGGTGTATAGTTGCTGTCATTTAGATTTGTATATACCCACTCTCCGCCTTCTCCAAGGTCAAAGGATGAACCTAAAATCAAGTTTGTCTTGAAAGTCTCTGAAACATTGATTGAAGAGTTAAAGGTCAAGTAACTATTTGCATTATAATCATAATTTGAAATATAATTCAAAGCATTTACTGCCATAAGGGCAATTCGTCCACTCCCGTAGTTGGCACCAATAATACCACCCGCTGTCATAACTCCGCTTTCGCCGTCTTGTCTTGCTCTGACATCGCCTGTTGCGAAGACTTCGTTGATAAAGTATTTAGTATAAATTTCTTGGTCATCCCCTAGAAGTTCTGCCTCTGCTTGGTAGGTGTTGGCACTTGATAGGTTAATACCACCTATGATACCACCTGCGAAATTAGATGCCATGCTTACAACGTTGAGTTTTGAGTAGGATATTTCCATACGTCCGCTCTCTACATAACCTACAAGTCCACCAATATATTCTTGATTATATGAACTGTTATCAAGATAGAAAAGGTTTGTTGCACCTCTTTCAGTACTATTGTCTCCAGTGTAGAAACTAGACATATTGTTTTCAATCTCACTTTGAGTTGAATCATCATAGACTGCGAAAATTCTACTCAAACTGCCGAATGACTGTCCTATAGCACCACCAGCAAAGAACTTGGTCGCTATAATATGTGATTGTGTGTTGTCGCTGTCTGCCTCAATTGTTATTCCAGCATCACGTACATTTGTTTGGTAGGCTGTTAAACCAAATATACCGCCTGCCACTTGTCCTTGTACGTAAACTCTACCGCTCACTCTTATGTTGTTTATGGTAAAGTTTTCGGCTTGATTTATGTTGAAGCCATCAAGTAATGTCGTGAAGTGGTCAGCATAGCCTACAACACTACCTGCATACGAATATACACTTAAAGTGTTTACTAATGGAGATGAAACCACTGTAGAATTGTTAAGATTATTTCTTATTTCATTTCGTATAGTCCTGATACTTTCAGTTGTGAAGTAATCATTTGAATCATATCTATCGGCTATAACATTAGGATTTGTCACTGTTATATTTTTGATTACACTGTTGCCAAAAGATAGACCTACAAGTCCACCTACAAAGTTTAGACCATTTACCTGACTATCATCACTGAATGAAATGTCAATACCTACAAGGATTGAGTCCTTTGCATAACCTGCAAGTCCTCCCACCATGGTTATATCACCAGCAATAACTTGGTCTATCTCTAAGTTAAGGTTGCTCACAAGTGGAGTTGAACCGTTCCTGCTCTCGAGTGATGCAAAGAGTCCGTAAGCGACACCCTCTCCCTCTGATGCTATTGAAAGATTTGAAATTGTAAAGCCATTTGCATACAATCTTCCTGAGAATGATTTGCTGACTGATGGAAGAGTGATTGAAGTGCTTAAATCAGAAAGGTTGACATCACCGACAAGTCTGTATGTACCCCAAATTGAATAACTATTGAAGTATTGTCCTTCATAAGAAGAAGTTGACAAGCCCATTGCATCTACAAAATCTTGGGCATTTGCAATTAAGATTGGGTTGTTTGAAGAGCCTAGCGAAGTGTTAATCTCTCTTGTTGAATCTGTGAACTGCAAGATTGCATACGGAAGAACGTACTCGCCTTGGTCGTCTACACCTACCACCCCGCCTACTTCACTGCCTTCTGCGATGTATGATACATATCTATGAGAGTATGTCTTAATATTTGGCTCTATGAGTTTTATACCCTCGCCTACAACATTGCTCCAAATGCCATCATATTCAGAATCAGCAATAGCAAAGCCATAGAAATATGTTGAATTTTCTGGGTCTGGTATTAGAATAGCACCTGTGCTATAGAGTGCCTCATTTGAACTATCTGATGCCTCTTCATTTCCATAGTACTGATAGTTGAAATAGTAACAATTTGTATATGTACCATTTGCAAGCAAGTCACCGCTTTCATTTACACCTGAGAAGTTCATCTGTGTTGAACGAGAATTTGCAATTTGAGATGCTGAGTAACTTGTCTCAATTGTTCCCTCATTTCTATATACGAAACCTGATGCAAGGTAAACATTAAGTGAATTTGAAGAGTTTGATATCAATATATTTGAATAACTATCCTTGATAAGACCGTTGTTGCTGTTTATAAAGCCTGCGATTATTCCGTATGCTGACTTAAGTGATGTGCCAGTATAGGCAAATTTAGCCCAGTCGTTAGTGTTAGTCTCGTCTTGTTTGCCTTCGGCATAACTTGTAAGAATAGTTCCTGAGTTTGTCCCAGCAAATCCAGAAGTATCATATGCTGTCGCTCTTGATTGATTTTCCATATCAAGAAGTTTAACAAATGATGCTGAGATTGAGCCTGAGTTTGTAAGCACAAAACCTGCCATGTCACCTTGACCTATCATATAGAATGTATCAAGGGCTATAGTCGAGGCAAATGTATAGCCCATTGCTATAACATCGCCATTCTCGGCAACTTCCGTCCTATCTTCGCCAAGAATGGTTACCTCGTCACCGCCTACTCGTGAGTTGGTTATATTACCAGAGTTACTTATAACAAATCCAGCCATTTGAGTTGACCAAGATGAGCCAGCGGTAAGATAAACACTCTCCGTGGTCAATGCACCACGAATAAATTTGACATTGAATCCTGATGGATTGTTATGTTCGTTTGTCGCTGGTTCTAATAGGCTTTCGCTTTGCCCTACAGCATTACCTGTTGTATAGAAGGATACAACTTCGCTGTTTGTGATTATACCTGCATTTGATATTGCAAGTCCGGCAATATTTATTTGAACATTATTATTTAAAGCACTGAGGTTTATAGTAAGTTGTCCACCATTGTAAATATTTACCCTAACGTTCTTTAATGTTGTGCTTTCAAGTACGTTATTAAATAGTGCAATATTCAATTCGCTTGACGTTGAGGTTAAATTGAAACTTCTAATATGAATAGTATAACCATTTCCGTCAAGACTGCTGATAAGGTTTGTATTGAATGGAGTATGCTCGTCAAGTACTATATCATTCATCAAAATATAGTCATTCTGTGTTACCGTGCCTGTGTAATTTGATGGATCAAGATTTTCAAAGTCGCTTGCACTGTTTATAGATATTGGAAGGTCCTCATCAGAATAAACACCAACCGTAACCGTGAAGTCTGTGTTGTAGGTCATAGGAGTTCCTGTAGCACTGCCGCTTGTATAGACAAAGGTTTTCAGTCTAAATTGTACTGTTTCGCCCTGTCTTGCTCCTATTATTGAAGCCTCCTCTGTGCCATTCGTATTTTCTATAAACTCAAATCTTGCACCTGCAGTGTATCTATAATTGTCTAAAACTGGGATTTCTTCGTTTCCATTTACAATATAGAAAAGTCTTTCACTTAATTTATAAGGTCTGTTATTCTCTATATCATAGTTGATTGCATATTGAATTAAAGTTGAACTCTCTCCACTTGCATCAGTGAAAGTCTTGCTTGAAACATGATATTGATTTACCAAGAATTCTTGACGTTTTTGGAGTAATTCGCTCACCTTTGCTACACTTTCTTCGTCATTATGGTCATAAGTATAACTTTCTGGAAGAACATTGTATTCAACTTCAAATGCACTGGTAACACCTGCCCATGCATCAAGGTTGCCATTGTCGGCACCTACGATTTGTATATTGTTTGTGTCTACCTTTATATCAACCAGTGTGATAGTTGCAAAATAATCTCGTGATTCTTTTACACCATTGATAGTCCTTGACACTTTGACAAGAAGTGACAGACTGTTGTTGCTTGAATTTACCGAGGCATTGACACCTGCTGTGATAGATGCTGTATATGTCTTAATTCCAGTGATAGGGTCGGTAGTAGGAGTTGACAGTGAAGAGATATAAACCTCTTGAATATTGTCACCGACAAGAGTTGCACTTTCTACAACTTGGTCTTGTCTTACCTGCACTTCTACATCGACAGTCGAACCTAGTGCGACATATGATTGTGTTTCACCATCCACAAGTACCACTGGTTCTGACAAATAATTTATGGTTAAATAATAGTTTACTGTGCTTAAAAGTGTTCCTTCGCTTGTAAAGAAGGATGCGGTAAATCTTATGGTGCTATCAGAGTTTACTTGAGAACTTATTGCTGTCCTAAAGTATAGTGTACCATCATTGTTTTGGTCGCTATTTGGAGTAAATCTTATGGTGTTTGCATACACACTTACATCAGCACCGTCATAACCTACAAAATTGTTGTTATTATTGTATGGCATAACAAGTTCAAAACTTACAGCATTTGCAACTGAGGCATTGCTATATGAGAGTTCCATGTAGTCATAGTGCGCAAATGATGGGTTTGCTGTGACTTGCAAGATTGTATTGCTTCCAGGAGTAACTACACTTGTTTGGTCGCCCTTTTGGTGTACCGTACGGTAAATACCATTGTCGTTTGTCCAGTAAGAGTTTTCAACTTTGTAACTCGTAACATCAATATTTGTAAATTTTTGACGGGTAAGATTGAGCAATACCTGTCCATTGTTGTTCCCACTTGACAAGTCAGAACTATCAATGTTTGAATTGCTCCTAAATGTTACCACAAAATCCATATCTCTAGCAATATTGCTTCTATAGTCAACATATACCGAGAATGATATTTCAAAAAGGTAACCATAGGTCTCTGTTTCTTCATCGAATGCATCATCTTCGTTGAGAAGTGTCACTGTCGCTGATAGGATATAGTTATTCTCGTCTGCCATATAGTCTTGTGGCAATGTATAGTGATAAACCGTTTTATTGTTTGCCGAAAGTACTTCGTCCTTTGTGATATGAAGTTCATCACCATTATAAGAAATAATAGGTTGAAGATTGTCTTTATCACTCTGTGCCGTGGTGTCGACCTCTACACGAAGTGCAGCATTTGTTGATGGAGTCAAAGGTATGCTTTCGCCTGTGTAATTGAAGGATATGACACCATCAACTGGAGTTATAGTAAACGACCTACTAAACACACTATTGATTGCCGATTGATACTCGCCGTCTGTGATAATCGCATCGACTTCGATTGAAGTTGTAACAGAATCCTTATTGGTGCCTACCATGAATATGTTGTTGATTGGAGTGATATCTAGGCTGTTATCCACACTTGGAGTCATAGTCAATGTCATATCGTTTGCAACAAGTGAGTACTGCGAAGCAGTATTGCCTAAAAGAATTGTTGAATTTTCAAATGTTACAGTATATTGACGTGACTTTGTCCTTTGAAGGTAGGTCACTGAATTTTCTTGTATCTCATACGAATTGTTGGCATTGTCGGTGTATGAAACTATCATTTGAGAGAGAGCATACATTACTTTGACGTCTATTGTCTTTGTATTCAAAACATCATGTTTAGAAGAAATTGTCAAGGTCACATCACCAGTACCTACAACTACGATGGAAGAACCTATTGTCCTCACTATTGAGGTGTCTGATGAGGTGATTATTATATTATCAGTGACATTTTCTAAGTCAAGCAACTGAGAAAGCGAGATGGTGTTGAGTTCATTAAGGTCATTTTGTGCCGAACTTGTCAGGTCAGCCGTTCCACGTTCGACACTGTAGTAAAATAGTATTCCGCTATTTTCATTTACCGAAAGTGACTTATAATAGCCGTCCTCATCATAGTTTTGAATCACCCCTCCAGTCACGTCAGTAACCTTCTCTTCTTGATATAAATCTCTAAAGTGAGGATTTTCATTGTTTACATATGTATAATATCCACTTCCTGATGAGATGAGATTGCCACTGTTTTCATTGTAGTATGATGAAGTGTATTCATCAAGCAGATAGTAAGACCAGTAAAAGTCAGAGTTTGAGGTGATATTTGCATATGTTGAGCCCATATCATTTCCTGCATAATATGCAACATTATCAATAACACCAAATGAGTAGTATATTCGTGTTTGTCCTGACAGTTGACCTACAATAGTACCTTTGATAGTCGCATTAATAACTGATATATTATCTTCTATATAATTATCAATATTATAATTATAAGCATAAGAATACAATATCGAAGAGCCTTCTGTTGCCTGTCCTACGATACCACCTACAACGGCTCCAGTGAAGGTGTTATAGGCAGTTTGGGTGTCATCAGCCCTATCTGTAAGATTGTAAAATTCAACTCTTCCGTAACTGATTTCGCCGTTGTTTTGCCCTGCAATACCACCTACTGTTGCATTCTGTGCATTGATAGTAAGACCAAGGACTGAAGAACCACTAATTGTGCCATTGTTTACACCAACAAGTCCGCCTGTCATCTCTCTTCCGTCATAATTTAACACACTTGGATAGGTTTGATAAACATCAACGGTCACATTTTCTATTGTACCGTCATTAGTATTTGCGACAAAGCCTTGTCCTGTCACTGTGCCTTGGAATGTTATATTCCTTATAATTGCATCCTCGGTCAAGGTGTTTGCAAAGTTTGCACCATTGAAGTTTATAGTAACATTTTCATCATAACCTTGAAGTCCACCACTAAATGAGTCAATAGAGACTCTAGTTGAAGAGATATCAAGGCTGTTCATTACTGTATAATATAGGCTTGGAATAATGCCATTAAACGAATTTTCATCATATATTCTATATGCATAATCAAAACTGCTACCATCGGCAACGGTTATCTTTATTTTCAAGAGAATATCACTAAAGTAAACCATTTCCATTTCGCCATCAAGCGAAGTGTTTGAGGTAAAGAAGGCATTGCCGACAAGGAAGTCATACCAAGTTTGTCCGTCAGACCTTAAAAGTCCTAATGCTCTAGCACTGACTTGACTTTGCACTATTTGGTCATCTACAAAGTAACTAAATATGATATTACCATTATATATTGCATCCTCTGGAAGAAGATAGATATAGCCTGTTGTACCTTGTGAGATTATATCGCTTAGTGATACCCCGATTGTTCCTGTCGTAACACTGTTTACGTTGACAAAGGTATCGTTGTCAATAACATCGCCATTGTCGTCAGTTATTAAATAGGTTATATTGCTATTTCTTGCAGATTGTGGTGCTGTGGTAAGGATTAAATAGTATGGCTCGTCATCTCCTACTTCAAAATATATTCCATCTTCATCACTATTTTCCCAGTTAATCGAAGAAACTCTTTCTGCATTTCTAATTGTAATGTTGATAGTCGTCCACATTACGTCCAAAACTTCCTGTCCATCTTCCCCGTCAATAAGGAGTTGATAGTGAACCTCGAGTTCGTCAAAGAAGGTAAAGTCTTCATAGTTTGATATGGTTGATATTGTAAAGCGAAGTTGAGAATCTGTGATTGTTATATTTTCTATTGTATACCTACCATAATCCCACACAACCGAGTTGCTGTTTGTATGACTTTCACCCATAATTGAATTGCCAGATGAGTCTTTTACGGTAGACACAAATCTAATATTGTCAATAGATTTATATGTAATACCCGTGTTGGTAAAGTTTATAGTGATAGTCTTCTTTGTAAGGTCATCATCTCTAGTAGCAACGGTGTTTGCTGAGTAAAGATTTACCTGTCCATCACTTGAAGGTGTGATTCTCATGCCATCTGGAGCAACATAACTTTCAATAAGTATAATTTTTATAATAGTTACATCGCCGTCCACACCTTTCCCTGTAAAAGTTGCAACAGCATAAGTAAAGCCTACTCCGCTCGTAATGATAGAACTATTATCCGCCGAGAAATATGCCACTGCACTGTATTTCTGCTGATTTGCTCTCGCATTTTCGATAATTTGTAAGATACCATCTTGAGTGTTTACCAAATTTTTAAACACGTCAAGTGTCATGGTTTCACTTGCAACAAAATCATAATAAGATACATCTATATCTGCTACCGCCTCATAGTTACCTGAGGAGTTGAATGAGTAAAACAGTGGTGTTGTCGACCCATTTTTGAGCATAATACTTGATAAACTTTCGTTATTCTCTTGTATTACATTTCCTGCCAAATCATAAGACAGATTGTTTGTAGAATAATCGGTTACTGATGCCGAGGCATTATGTAAAATTACCACACTATTAAACGGAAGGAAGATGTTTATATCAAACTCTTCGCTTTCAAAGCCGTTCTCATGGCAAATCTTATAATGGTCAATACTTGTTACACCATAACTTGACCTATTTAAAGTCAATGTCACTGCAAATGTGACCGAATCGGTTGTTGCTGATACAAAAGTAGGTCCAGTCAGTGTTACATTTTCGCTATCCACATCAATATACAATCCATCTATTGTCGTCTGTCCTTGCAAAGTAAAGTATTTTGTTTGTGATATGGCTGTTCCGCTTGCACTTGAGTCAATATTAAAGTCGGCATCCTCGAAGACAAAATCCTCTTGTGTCACACTCTTTATAAGTTGAACGTCAAATGTATTTGTAACCTCTTCATTGTCTGCACTTCTAAAAGTTACCCTTATACCCTCGAAATTTTGAACTCTCAAATCTGATGCCGCTTTCATGTAAATTCTATCAGCCGAAAGCATATTCTCATCGCGGGTTGTGTATACGTTGCCGTCATATTCAAGCAATGCTTGAGTGATAGTGTTATTTAAAGAATCTTGATACCAAAATTCCACAGGACAGCCACTAGACAAGCCTCCTTCTGGCAAAACACCATTTGTTATTTCAACACTGATTGAATACCTGCCAGAGGCATTTACCACTGTTGTTGGTGTCACTTCTACAAAATATTCTTTGCCATATATATTTCTATATTGTGAATAAAGGACCTGTGTTGTGCCTTCAATGTTGTCTGCCCCATCCGTTGAAATTGTTATACCATTTACCTTTTCTCTTACACTAACGTAGATAGGCAAGCTTCGAATTGCTGGCAAGTCATAATCAGAATAGCCAACCTCAAAATATACAACAAAATCTTCATTTAGACTTGTAATATTCTTGTTTGTGTAAATTGCATAGATTGGGTTACCTTCGCCATCTTCCCCTGTCGACTCAATTATCAACTGGTCAGTGGCATTACCAAACGAGTCTGTAACAGTGTAAGAAACCTCAAGGTCTTGAGTGAAGTTGAGTTTTACATATCCTGTATACTGCTCATCACTGGCAAGGTTTGGCACAATGGTAAAGGTAGAATTATCTTCAGTTATTTGGTCATACTGCTGATTATCTCGGCTATAGGACCAAGAGAGAGTGAGGTCATCTTCAAGTTGGTCTATAACTGGAAGTTCTATATCACAAGTAACTCCCTTCTCTGTCGTAGCCCTAATTATAATAGTATTTTGCTGATACTCAGGAGATATTGTTAAAACATTGCCATTTATAGAGGCATTTGCCTCACCATCATATAACTCCCAAGTTATTGTACGTCTAGAATTAGAAGAAGGATAGAAAGTTAAAAGATTGTAATCAATAAGTTCAATGCTGTCGCCTCGGATTGCGAAGTTAGATTTTTTGTCGGCCTCTTCTGTCCTTTGTTCCATAGCCGAAACCTCACTGAAAACATCGACATTTATAATCTTTGTGATGTTCCCTTGATAAGAGGTCACGTATATTTGACCATAACCTTCAGATAGCCCTGTAATAGTTATTACAGTTCGCCCATCTGAAAGCCCTTCTGTCCTATATGAAAGTATTGACGTATCTCGTGCATCGACAGAGACTTGGCTGTCACTTGTTCCCGTGACAGTCACTGTAACCTCTGCAGTTGATGGCACTGTGTCATCACCTATCTGTATTTCTACATATTGAGTTGACAGTGTCATTTGAATGTTGTTCGTTGTGCAAGCGGTCAATATAGTCGCCCCAAGCAAAACAAACATACTTAAAAGCCCGACAAAAAACTTTTTCATATATCCTCCTCGTTTGTTGTCCTTAAGGACAAGACAAACTTAAACAGCATTTTTGTATAAAAAGATTATACATTTTTGCCATG
>ERZ1090861.616-NODE-616-length-21083-cov-6.930426_pt1 | contig 21083 bp, 22 predicted proteins | sample MGYA00478482_ERZ1090861 | MGnify/ENA primary metagenome ERZ1090861 (study PRJEB33644, sample SAMEA5815744) | chicken gut metagenome | biome: Chicken; feature: Gastrointestinal Tract; material: Caecum | place: Ireland | collected 2019-01-01 | study: A study of the... | reverse complement strand
TACGACATCGCTCAGTGTCTCGTGGGCTCGGAGATGTGTATAAGAGACAGACCGGATACGCCTCCGCGCGGCAATCGGGATTTATATCTTCTATCCTGTCGCGCATGATCTCGGCTTTGTTGAGTCCCAACGTACTCGTCAAAGCGACGATCTGTCGGTTGAGATTGCTCTTTTCGACGACGTCCCCGTCTATCAGAACGATCTCTCCCACGCCGCATCTGGCAAGCTGTTCGGCGACGTGACCTCCCACGCCGCCCACGCCTACGACCGCAACGCGGCTTTCGGCGAGCCTTGCCAGTCCGTCCGCGCCTATAAGCGGAAGAGCGCGCTCGAAACTCACTTCTTCTCTATCTCCAGAGCGAGTTCGGCAAGCTGCTTTCCGTCGACCTCGGACGGAGCGCCCGTCATAAGGCAGGAAGCGTTCTGCACCTTGGGGAACGCGATGACGTCCTTGATGTTGTCGGTGCCGGTGATTATCATGACCAGACGGTCAAGCCCGAACGCCAATCCTCCGTGAGGCGGCGCGCCGTACTTGAACGCGTCGACGAAGAAACCGAACTTTTCGGATATCTGCTCATCGGTAAGACCGAGCAGAGAGAATATCTTGCTCTGCATCTTGCAGTCGTGTATCCTAATGCTTCCGCCGCCGGCTTCCTGACCGTTGATGACCATATCGTAAGCGTTGGCGCGCACTTTGAGAGGATCGGAATCGAGCAAAGGTATATCCTCCACCTTAGCGCTCGTGAAAGGATGATGTACCGCAACGTACCGTCCTTCCTCCTTGTCGTATTCCAACAGCGGGAAATCCACCACCCAGAGGAAATCGAACTTGCTCTTGTCGTAAAGCGAATATTTGTCCGCCAGATACACGCGGAGCGACCCGAGCACCGTCTTGACGAGCATATCGTCGGCGTCTGCGACGAAGAACAACACGTCTCCCGCTTTTGCGCCGAGTTTTTCTTTCAGCGCGGCGATCTTTTCTTCGGAAAGGAACTTGAAGAAAGACGAAGTGACGGAGCCGTCCTCTTTGAGCATGGCGTATGCCAGTCCCTTTGCTCCGCAGCTCTTCGCGAAATCGGCGCAGGCGTCTACGTCCTTGCGGGTCATCGAAGAACACAGCCCCTGAGCGTTGATGCCTCGCACGCTTCCGCCGCCCGCAACGGCGCCCTCGAATACCGAGAATCCGCTGCCTGCCGCTATGTCCGAAACGTCGCACAATTCCAGCCCGTAACGCGTGTCGGGTTTATCGCTGCCCCAGCGCTCCATCGCCTCGGCGTACGGAATGCGGCGGAACTTTTCTTTAAGATCCATGTTCAGGCAGTCGCGGAACAGCTTTTTGACCAGTCCCTCGGCGACTTCCATTACGTCCTCGGAATCCTCGACATAGGACATCTCCATATCTATCTGAGAAAATTCCGGCTGACGGTTGGCGCGCAGATCTTCGTCGCGGAAACAACGCGCTATCTGATAATATCTGTCCATACCCGCGATCATGAGCAACTGTTTGTAAAGCTGCGGCGATTGCGGCAGCGCGTAAAATTCGCCGTGATGTATGCGGCTGGGAACGAGATAGTCGCGCGCTCCCTCGGGAGTGGACTTGCCCAAAAACGGCGTTTCTATCTCCAAAAAACCGTTGTCCACCATATAATTGCGTACGGTGCGCGTGATCTTGTCGCGCATGACCAGTATGTCCTGCAACGGTTTACGGCGCAGATCGAGATATCTGTATCTGAGCCGCAGAGTTTCGCTCGCCTTGACGTCGTCGGCGATAACGAACGGCGTCGTTTCCGCCTCGGACAATATCTTTATGTCGTCGGCGAGTATCTCTATCTCGCCCGTCGGCATCGCGGCGTTCACGTTGGAGCCGCGGCTCCTCACGACGCCCGTGCAGCACACCACGTATTCTCCTCTGACCGTCGCCGCCTTGGCGAAAACGTCCTCGGCGCAGCTATCGTCGAACGCTACCTGTACCACGCCCGTTCTGTCGCGCACGTCGAGGAACAGAAGGTTGCCCAGATTGCGGTACTTGGCGACAAAGCCCATCACCGTTATCCTCTTTCCCGTATCGGTCCCGCGCGGCTCGCCGCACATCATGCTTCTCTTTGCTCCGTTCAAAAAATCCGTCATACGTTCTTCTCCGTTCTGTTTGCGAAGTATTCCGAAAGCGCGTCCGCGGTCACTGCCTCGGTCGTGCCTTCGTCCATGTTTTTCACTTGATAGACGCCGCTTGCTCGCTCGCTCTCGCCTACCGCGACAAGGTAACGCGCGGCGATCTTGTTGGCGTACTTCATCTGCGCCTTGAAACCTCTGTCGGTAAGATCGGTCTCGCAAGACACTCCCGCCGAGCGCAGCTTTGCCGCTATACGCGTCGCCTCGGTCTTGTCGTCCTCGCCTACGGGCGCGACGTACACGCACGGACGGGGTCTTTCGCCGAACGGCACCCCGAGAGCCTCCATCGTCATGATGATGCGCTCTATACCCGACCCGAATCCGACCGCGGGGCAATACTTGCCGCCGATCTCTTCGAGCAGATGATCATATCTTCCTCCGCCGCCGACCGTGCCCTGCGCGCCGATATCTTCGGATATGAATTCGAACACCGTACGCGTATAGTAGTCGAGCCCGCGGACTATGCGAGGATCGACGGAATACTCTATCCCGATCGCGTCCAGTCCCGCGCACACCTCTTCGTGATGTCTGCGGCAGTCGTCGCACAGATAGTCCAGCACGACGGGAGCGTCCGCTATGATCTTGCGACAGTCGCTCTCCTTGCAGTCGAGGATGCGCAGCGGATTTTTGTCCAGCCTTTCGCGGCAGGTGTCGCACATCTCGCCGATATGAGCGCCGAAATACGCTTTGAGAGCGTCGTTATACGTCTTGCGGCACTCCCTGCATCCGATACTGTTGATATGCAGTCTGAGTCCCGTGATGCCCAGCCTCTTATAGACCGCGTCGAGCAGAGATATCACCTCCACGTCGGCGCGCGGACTTGCGCTGCCGTAAAACTCGACGCCGAACTGATGATGCTCGCGCAGTCTGCCCGACTGAGGTTTCTCGTACCTGAATACGGGAGTGATATAGTACATCTTGGTGGGCTGAGCGTCCGCGTACAGGGATCTCTCGATAAACGCCCTCGCCACGCCCGCCGTGCCTTCGGGCTTCAGGGTCATGGACCTGCCGCCCTTGTCGTCGAAGGTATACATCTCCTTGTTGACTATGTCCGTGGTGCCGCCGACGCCGCGCAAAAACAATTCGGTATGCTCGAAAGTCGGGGTGCGGATCTCGCTCGCGCAATACGCCGCCGCGACTTCGCGCACGGTCTTTTCGACATAGTGCCACTTGTACGCCTCGGCGGGAAGTACGTCCTTTGTTCCTTTGGGTATATTGATCATCTTGCTCCTCTTCTCCGCGTCGTAAATCCTGTTTTACAGACACGGGCAGGTAAATTTACAGTATATATTTGTGCAGATTGAGCGTGCGTATCGTCTTGTCGAGATGGGTCAGCACGTACTGTTTGTCCACAGTCACTTCCACGCGGTCGGTGAGGTTTCCCGCATTGAAAGAAATATCGTCGAGCAGCGTCTCCATGATCGTATGAAGTCTGCGCGCGCCGATGTTCTCGCTGTTCTCGTTCTCCGCCGCGGCTATCGACGCTATCTGCGCGATCGCCTCGTCCGTAAAACGCAGAACGACGTTGTCCACTTTGAGCAGTTCGGTATACTGCATCAGTATGGCGTTGTCGGGCTTGGTCAGTATCTCGACGAAATCTTTTTCGCTCAGGCTGTCCAGTCTTACGTTGATCGGGAATCTGCCCTGCAATTCGGGTATCAGATCGGATACGGACGAAATGTGGAACGCGCCCGCCGCTATGAACAGGATATAATCCGTCTTGATCGGTCCGTATTTGGTGTTTACGGTACAGCCTTCGACTATCGGCAGGATATCTCTCTGCACGCCTTCTCTCGACACGTCGGGCCCCGAAGTGTTGCCCTTCGCGGCGATCTTGTCCATCTCGTCGATGAAGATTATCCCCTCGTTCTCGGCGCGGCGTATCGCTTCGGCGTTTATCGCCTCGGCGTCGACCAGCTTTTCGCATTCCGCTTCGAGCAAAGTCTTGTAAGCCTGTCGCACCGTTACCTTTTTCATCTTGGTGCGCTTGGGAAGAAGCCCTCCCATCATATCCATGATGTTGATCTCCATTCCCCCCGGCAGCTGCTGCGACTTGGGTTTTTCGGGAAGCTCGATCTCTATGACCACGTCGTCGACGGCGCCGTCGGCTATCTCCTTTCTGACCGCCGCCAACAGTTCTTTGTCCGAAAGATCGGGATACGCGCTCTTGCGCTGAGGCGCGGCGGCTTTCGCTATCTTGTCTATCACGTTCTTGCGGGCGGATGCCTCCACGTCTTTGCTGCGCTCTTCCCTGACCATGCGTACCGCGACTTCGACAAGATCCCTTATCATCGATTCGACGTCGCGTCCGACGTAGCCGACCTCGGTAAATTTGGTCGCTTCGACCTTGACGAACGGCGCGTTGACTATCTTGGCGAGCCTGCGCGCTATCTCCGTCTTGCCCACGCCGGTAGGTCCCTGCATGATGATGTTCTTGGGAGTGATCTCCTCTTTCAATTCTTCGGGAAGCCTGGAACGGCGGTATCTGTTGCGAAGCGCGATCGCGACCGCCTTTTTCGCCGAATTTTGCCCGATTATGAACCTGTCGAGTTCCTTTACTATCTGTTTGGGAGTAAACTGCTCCATATCACACCTCCTCGACGACTATGTTGTCGTTGGTGAACACGCACAGTTCGCTCGCTATTTTGAGCGCCTTGTACGCGATATCTTTGGCGGGAAGATCCGTCTCTTTGAGCAGAGCTCTCGCCGCCGCGAGCGCGTAATTGCCTCCGCTGCCGATGGCGCACGCGTCTCCGTCGGGCTCTATCACGTCGCCGCTGCCCGATACGAGATAAAGACCGTCCTTGTCGGCTACGATCAGCATCGCTTCCAACTTGCGCACGACTTTGTCGTTGCGCCACAGTTCCGCAAGCTCGACCGCGCTGCGCATCAGATTGCCGGAATACTTTTGCAGCATCTTTTCGAATTTCTCGCTGAGCGTGAACGCGTCGGAGACCGATCCCGCAAAGCCTATCACGACCTTGTCGTCATAGATCCTCTTTACCTTTCTGGCGTTGCCTTTGAGTATCACGCTTTCGCCCATAGTGACCTGTCCGTCGCCGGCAACGGCTATCTTGCCGTCCCTGCGCACGGCGCATATGGTCGTACCTTTCAATTCCATATTTCCTCCTTTCGGGCGTCTTCGAGAAACCGCCCGATCGCCTGCATACCGCGTGTGTAAAACGCGAGTTTGCGTTGTTTTTTGTCTTTTATCTCCTCTCTTACGGGAGGAAGCAGCCCGAAGTTGGCGTTCATGGGCTGATAGTTGTCGCTCTCTCGGCTCACGTGCCTCTGCAACTGTCCCGCCACCGTCTCCGACGGAAGGACGAGTCTGCCTTTTCCGCGCGCGGCGAGCCTGAGATTTTCCGCGGCGAGCAGTCCGCTGCATATGCTCTCCACATATCCTTCCACGCCCGTCAGCTGACCCGCGAACGCCACGAGCGTTCCGTCCTTGGACATGAAGCCCGCGTCCATCACGCGCGGCGCGTTGAGATACGTATTGCGGTGCATCACTCCGTAGCGGAGGAATTCCGCATGAGCGAGCGCCGGGATCATCCCGAACACCCGCTTCTGTTCGCCGAAAGTCAGATTGGTCTGAAATCCGACTATATTGTACGCCGTGCCCGCAACGTTCTCCCTGCGGAGCTGTACCGCCGCATACGGCATCCTGCCGTCGGGAGTTTTGAGCCCCGCCGCTTTGAGCGGACCGAAACGCAGCGTATCCGCGCCTCTGCGCGCCATCTCTTCCACCGGCATACACGCCTCGAACAGTTCTCTCTTGTCGAAGTCGCGGAGCCGCGCCGTCTTGGCAGACACGAGCTCGCGCCAGAAGGCGTAATATTCGTCCTTGGTGAGAGGACAGTTGATATAATCGTCTTCGCCCTTGCCGTATCTGCTCGCGGCGAACGAACATTCGGTATCCACGCTCTCGCCGTCCACTATCGGCGCCACGGCGTCGTAAAAGCCTATGTATCTTGCGCCGTATCTGTCGGCAAGCGCGCCTGCGAGCGCGTCCGAGGTCAAAGGCCCGCTGGCTATCACTACGGGCTCGTACGGCGCGGGATCGGTCACCTCTTCGCGCACGAGCGAAAACCCGTCGTACGACCTCAGCCTGCGCTCGACTTCGCGGGAAAAAGCCTCTCTGTCCACGGCAAGCGCGCCGCCTGCGGGCACGCGGCACTTGTCGGCTACGTCCAGCAGCATACAGTCCATGGCTTTGAGTTCCGCCTTCAGAAGTCCGCTCGCCGTATCCTCGGCTTCGCTTTTCAGGCTGTTGCTGCACACAAGCTCCGCCAACCCGTCCGTGGAGTGACACGGCGTAGGTCTGACGCCTCTCATCTCGTGCATCACGACCTCGTCGCCGCCGCGAAGAAGTCTGTATGCCGCTTCGCAGCCCGCAAGTCCGCCGCCTATCACGTGGAATCTCATTTTTCGCCGCTCTCTCCGCCCGCGATCGTTTCGGTATGCCTGCACTCCTGGTTGGAACAGGTATACTTGACGTCGCCGTTTTTGGACTTGGTCATCTTCATGTACGAGCCGCAGTCTGGACAAAGTTTCGGCGCGGGCACGTCCCACGAGAAGAAGCCGCAGTCGCGGTTCTCGCACGAGTAGTACGTCTTGCCCTTTTTGGATACTTTTTTATAAATCCCCGCTCCGCATTTTGGGCACTTTGCGACCGGCTCTCCGTACGGCTTGGTATTGCGGCACTTGGGGAAGTTGGGGCACGCGAGGAACTTTCCGTAACGGCTGTCCTTGACGACCATTCTCGCGCCGCATTTTTCGCATATGACGTCGCTCTCTTCCTCTTTGGGTTTTATCCTCGCGCTCCTGTCCCCGCGAGCGGCGTCCAGTTTCTTTTTGAAATCGGGATAAAAATCCTCGATTATCTTCTGCCAGCGCACTCCTCCGTCCTCTATCGTGTCGAGTTTGCTCTCCATGTCGGAGGTGAACTTGACGTTCATTATGTTGGGGAAATACTTGACCAGACTGTCACAGACGATCTCGCCCAATTCGGTCGGTTTGATGTATTTGCCCTCTTTGTCCGTATACGTGCGCTTTGCCAGCACCGATATCGTCGCCGCGTAAGTGGACGGGCGGCCGATGCCGTTTTCTTCCATCGCCTTGACCAACGTGGAATCGGTGAAGCGAAGCGGCGGTTTGGTGAACTTCTGCTCGCTCTGCATCTCTTTGAGTTCCAGCTCCTGCCCTTCCGTGAAATCGGGCAGGGTCTTCGCGTCCTTTTCCTCGCTGTCCGTCATCGGAGTGTACGCCGCGAGCCATCCGTTGAATTTGAGCGTGCGCCCTTTCAGCGTGTACCCGCAGGTGTGATCGTCCTTTTCGGAAACTATGTGCACGTTGAGAGTATCGTAACTCGCGCTCTGCATCTGCGAAGCGACGAAACGGTCGAATATCAGCTTGTACAGCCTGTACACGTTGCGCTGGACTTTGTCCTTGATCGAATCGGGCGTGACGGCAAGAGATATCGGTCTGATCGCTTCGTGCGCGTCCTGCGCGTTCTGTTTGGTCGCGTAGACGTTGGGGCGCTTGGGCGCGTACTTCTCGCCGTAATTATCCTTGATGTAAGCCAAAGCCTCGTTCTGCGCTTCGACCGCCACGCGCACGCTGTCGGTACGGATATAGGTCACCAAAGCGACCTGTCCTTCCGCTCCCAGATCCACGCCTTCGTACAGCTGCTGAGCGATCTGCATGACCTGAGCCGCGGTCAGAGAGAGTTTGCCCGACGCGTCCTGCTGCATGGTAGACGTCGTGAACGGCGGCTGAGGTTTGGAGACCGACGTACTGCGTTTTACGCTGTCCACGCGCCACTGCCCTTCCTTGCTGCGGGCGACGATCTTGTCCGCAGTCTCCTTGGTCCTGACCTTGTATTTTTTCCCGTCGACGTCGGCGAATTCGCATTTGAAAGCGGCGCTGCGCTTGTCTTTGAGCAAAAACGCGTATATGTTCCAGTATTCCTCGGGCTTGAAATCCCTTATCTCCCGTTCGCGGTCCACGATCATTTTGAGCGCGACCGACTGCACTCTGCCCGCCGACTGCCCGCTCTTTATCTTGCGCGAAAGTATCGGGGATATCTGATATCCCACCAATCTGTCCAGTACGCGGCGCGCCTGCTGTGCGTCGACGAGATTCATGTTGATGCTGCGCGGATTTTCCAAAGCGCTCAGCACCGCTTTCTTGGATATCTCGTTGAACACTATGCGCACGTTGCCGTCGTGTATCCCGCACACGTTGGCGAGATGCCACGATATCGCCTCTCCCTCGCGGTCGGGGTCGGTCGCGAGATAGACTTTGTCCGCCTTGGCAAGTTCGCTCTTGATACGCTTTATCGTTTCCTCCTTGGACGGAGTGATGACGTACTGCGGCGCAAAATCGTGATCGATGTCTATGCCCAGGCTTTTCTGCGGAAGATCGCTCACGTGTCCGCCCGAGGCGAGTACGTGATAGCCGCTTCCCAGATACTTTGCTATCGTCTTTGCTTTGTGAGGCGATTCGACTATTACAAGTTTCATTATATCTCCTTAAAGCTCGCGGACAGCCGAATAATAGTTGCCCGACAGCTTGTTTACCATTCCGTATATTTCCATTTCCGACAACAGAGCGCTCAGTTCGCCCGTCGAGAGCCCGCTCTTTTGCAGCAGGTCGGAAAAGTGTACGCTCTCTTCTTCCGCCAACATTTCCAATATCCTCGTTTGCTCGATGGATAACTGCACTCCAAGCTCTTTAGCGCTCTTTCTGCGCTTATCTCCGAGTATATCCGACGGAGTCGTGACCGCCGCGCCCTGACACTCCTTTATTTTGAGGTTGCACCCTTCGCTCGCTCCGGAAAACACGTTGCCCGGCACGACGTACAGTTCCTTTCCCTGTTCTATCGCGCAGTCCGCGGTGATCAGCGAACCGCTCTTTGCTCCCGCTTCGGTGACGAGCACTCCAAAACTCAGCGCGCTTATGATCCTGTTCCTCTCCGGAAAACGGTATCCGTGCGGCGGAGTTCCGGGAGGATATTCGCTGACGACCAGCCCCTTTTCGGCGATCTCTTTGAGCAGCCCCGCGTTCTCGGGCGGATAAGGCACGTCCGCGCCGCATCCGAGCACCGCGACCGTATCCGCTCCGCAATCGAGCGCCGTGCGGTGCGCGAGCGTATCCACTCCTCGCGCCATTCCGCTGACCACGCAAAGTCCGCTCTCGGCGAACGCCCTGACGAAGCACGCGGTGACGTCCTTGCCGTATCTGGTGATCCTGCGCGTACCGACGACTGCGATATTGCGCGACATATCGGACAGAAGCGCCGTATTGCCCCGACAGTACAGGACCGCGGGCGGATCGTACAGATCGCGCAACGCCTCCGGATAGCCTTCGCTGCAATACGTGACCGCGGTCATGCCGCGCCTTGACATATACTCTATCACGGTATCTGCGTGAGCGTAGTTTCCGTAAAGATCGCGCGGTCTTTTCACGGACGCGAGGCAGGAAGTGCGCTTTTGCACCGAGCTCTCGTGCGAGAGCATTATCAATGCCTTTTCGTCGTCGCTGTATCTCATTCCCAATATTTGCGGTCGAGCGACCTGTATTGCACCGCTTCGGTGATATGCGGCGGAAGGATGCGTTCGCTCCCTTCGAGGTCCGCGATCGTGCGCGCGACTTTCAGCACTCTCGTGCTTGCGCGGGCGGTCAGTCCCAGCCTGGAAAACGCCGCTTCGAGTATCCGCTCGCTTTCGGGAGAAAGCCCGCACCAACGTCTGAGCTGCGCGTTGGTCATACGCGCGTTGGTCGTGAGAGAGCTGCCGTATCGCGAGCGTTGCATGGCGCGCGCCTTTTCCACTCTCTTTTTTATATCCGCGCTGCTTTCCGCGTCGGGAGAGAAACGCAGCTCTTCATATCCCACGCCGTCCACCTCGACCTGCAGATCGATCCTGTCGAGCAACGGTCCGGACAACCTGGATACGTATCTGTGTATCTCCGACGGAGAACAGCGGCATTGTCTTGTCTTTGAGCCGAAATTGCCGCACGGGCACGGATTCATGCTCGCGACCAACATGATTTCGGCGGGATACTCCAACGTCTGTTTGGAGCGCGATACCGTGACCGAGCCGTCTTCGAGAGGCTGGCGCAGTCCTTCCAGCGTTCTGCGCTGATATTCCGGCATTTCGTCCAGAAACAGCACTCCGTTGTGGGCGAGGCTCACTTCCCCCGGACGGGCTTTCGCTCCGCCGCCCATAAGCGCGGGAGCGGTCACCGTATGATGCGGGGTACGGAACGGTCTTTGGGTAACTATGCCCTTTTCCGCGTCCAGTATTCCGGCTACCGAATGTATTTTCGTGACCTCGATCGCCTCTTCGAAGGTCATGTCCGGCATGATCGTGGGCACGCATTTCGCCATAAGCGTCTTCCCTGCGCCGGGAGGTCCGATCATCAGTATGTTGTGTCCGCCGGCTACGGCGATCTCCAACGCTCTTCTCGCGACCTGCTGTCCCTTGACTTCGGAAAAATCCACGTTGTACCTATTCTCCGTGCCGACAGCTCCGAATACCGCGGCGGGTACGGGATCCTTGACGACGGCGCCGTTCAGAAACGCCGCCGCCTCGTCCAACCCAGAAAAGCCGTAGACTTCGACTCCGGGAATATAAGCCGCCTCTTTGGCGTTGCCCTCGGGAAGCATGAATTTGCGGAAGCCCTTCTGCACCGCCGACAGCACGAGCGGCATCACGCCGTTCACCCGTCTTACCGAACCGTCCAGTCCCAACTCGCCTATCACGACGAAGTCCTTATACGAACCTTTCGGTATCTGTTCGCTCGCGGCGAGAATTCCGACGGCGATCGGCAGGTCGTAAAGACTTCCCTCCTTGCGGCTGTCTGCGGGAGCGAGGTTGACGACTATCTTCCTGATCGGATAGTCGAGCAGCGAATTTTTTATCGCCGCGCGCACCCTTTCCCTCGATTCCTTAACCGCCGTATCGCCCATGCCGACGATCTCGTATGCGGGAAGTCCGGCATTGACGTCGACCTCCACCGACACCTCGAAACCGTCGAGCCCGTTAAGGGAAAAACTCCTTACTTTTGCAAGCATGTCCCCCTCCCCTTATACGTCAGCCGTTGCGTCTGAATCTTGCGCCGAAAGAAGCGAACGATCCCTTCAATTCGGCGAAAAGGGAGTCGTATCTCCTCTCTATCGTCGAATATCTGTCATAGCGAACTATATCCACCGTCACGTAGACGTAATACGCGGCGACCAACACCGCTATGACCGAAAATACGATTATGAACGGACTGTGCGACCAGAACGAAAGATATCCGGCATTGTCGGTGCCCGTGATAAAGCCGCTCCGCGATATCAGCTCCGCGATATTGAGGAAAGACAGCGTGCACAGAGCCCCGTAGACGGAATACAGCCTTTTGTCGGGAAGCATCGTCATATAGATCAGCAACAGCACCGCCGCCGCGGGAAGTATCACCACGGTCGACTGGGCGCCGAACACCGAATACAGCGTAAGCGCCAGACTGGAATACAGGAACAGGTCGGCGTTGTTGTTCTGCTTGTAGTAAGCGAATGCGACCGCGCCGCCCATCGCCGCGACGAACAGCCAGTTGCAGACCGTCAGCAAAGTGTTGCGGACCGTGGAGTTGGCGGCTCCGAACATCGCGTACATATTGAACGCATCGGTCGAAAGGAACGCCGACGTCTCGAAATACGCGTTGATCATGCTGAATACGTAGAAGACGTTGCCCGTACGTATCTGCGACAGACACATCGGCAGAGAGATCAGGTAATACAGCACGAAGCTTCCGACCATGGTCAGGATGATCGGCAGTCTTACTTGCTTGTTCCTGATCGCGGTGACGACCTGCGCCGCCGCGTATATCGGCATGACGACGAGCACATAGTGGCTGAACAACAGCGAGAACGTAAAGAATATCCCGCTTGCGATATAGCTCTTGTCGTAAAACGCTATGAGCGCGTAAACGAGGAAAGCTATCGCTATCGTTTCGTAACTGCCGTACATCGCTCCGAACACGAAGAAGACCGGCATCAGCGCGTACAGCCATCCGAATGCGACCGCGGGGCGCTTATCCGTATATTTTGAGAACGCGAACGAGAACACCGCCCAAAGCACGAACATATCCGCGATTATCGCCGGTATCCTGACGAGCATCGCCATACCCATGGAGCCGCTCTCCACTCCTATCGCGTTGCCTATAAGCCCGAATATCCACAACACGTACATAACGCCTACGGGTTCGTTGGACAGCGACGTGTTGGTGAACGCGGTCGTCAGTCCCGAATTCGCGAGAGACGACGCTATGGACGAGAGCGAATCTATCTCGCTGCCCATACCGTAACACAGCAGCGTTATCACGAACCGCACGGCGAAAGCCGCGACGACCGCTCCGATAAGAGCTATGAACGTCTTATTGCTCATCTCGCGCGCTGCCGTTCCGCCTTCGGGATCGGGAGCGCTTCCCTTATCCTCGGGCATCGTCCTGCGCAGTACGACATATATTGCGATCACGAGCGCTACCGAGAACAGCGCGAAAACCGTAACGAAAGCGATCGATCCGCCGTCGCTGTGGGAATAATCGGAACTGTCCTGCAACACGCCTACCGTCGTGCCGTCGGGAACGGTATCGACGGATTGCAGACTTACGTTATCGAACGACACCGTACCGTACGGAGAAGTGCCTTCTATGCCCATACCGACGATGAGCGTCGCCTCGCCGCCTATCGCGCTGGTGAAATAGCACTCGTAGGTCGTGAAACCGTCGCCTCTCTCGGTCACGTTGATCCCGTTGTGATTGAGATCCTCCGCGAAGCCGACGTAAAAACCGTAGCCTCCCGCGGCGGTCACCGAAGAAACGTCGGCATACACGGACAAGCGGTAAGTTTTGTTTTTCTCGAGCGTCACCTTCTGATAGATATAGGCGTGAGCGGCGGTCGAAGACGTGGTGGAAATCGTACCGTAACGCGCTCCGAGCGCTGCGTCATACTGGTCCGAACCCGCTCCCGGCGACGCCGTGAACGATATCAGATCGCCCGTGCCCGCCGCCTTGGTCCAATTCTGTACGTTGGAAGCGTCGGAGACCGTTTCGAAACCGTTGTTGACCACGATCTCGACGTAATCTTCCGTTCCGCTGCAACCTGCGAACACGAATACCGCCAGCACGATCACGACCACAGCCGCAAGCGCGAATACTCTTCTCTTCATAACTCTTCTCCTGATGCGGATTTGTCCGATGTCTTTTCGGATAGTCATAAATATAATAAAATAAAAGTTGCCGTTTGACAAGCGTTTACTTACTTTTATTATTATATTTATCAATACGGAGGGAGAGGGACGGAGAAAGGAAGACTCTTTTCCGTCCTTTCGAATCAATACGGGCAGCTAATACCCACGGGTATTGACCTTGCCCGTATCGCTCCGAAATTTTCGAAAAATCGTTCTCCCTTTCTCTCGTCCCTCTCCGCTCCGTCTTGATATCTTTTTCACGTCTTACCTGTAACGACCGCATATCGACCTTGCCCGCCGATATACCGAGATCATCGCAAAATTTGCAGTCCTTCTTCTCGCCCCTCCCTCTCCGTCTTGATATCTTTTTTCAGTCTTACCTGTAACGACCGCATATCGACCTTGCCCGCCGACACGCCGAGATCATCGTAAAATTCGCAGTCCATCTTCCCGCCCCTCTCCGCTCCGTCTTGATATCTTTTTTCACGTCTTATCTCGTAACGACCGCATATCGACCTTGCCTGCCGATATACCGAAATCATCGTAAAATTTGCAGTCCTCTTCTCGCCCCTCCCTCTCCGTCTTGATATCTTTTTTCAGTCTTACCTGTAACGACCGCATATCGACCTTGCCCGCCGACACGCCGAGATCATCGTAAAATTCGCAGTCCATCTTCCCGCCCCTCTCCGCTCCGTCTTGATATCTTTTTTCACGTCTTATCTCGTAACGACCGCATATCGACCTTGCCCGCCGATATGCGGAAAAGCGTAAAAACTCGCGATGATGGTATACGAAACGGGCACCGATTTGCATCGATGCCCGTTATCTTGCGCTGAGCGCTTTTGTTTTTCGTAAAAATTACTTCTTGATGACTTCTCTGAGTCTTGCCGCCTTACCGACTCTGTCGCGCAGATAGTACAGCTTCGCTCTTCTGACTCTGCCGTGACGGATTATGTCGATGTGGTCGATCTTGGGAGAATGGAGCGGGAAAGTTCTCTCCACGCCGACGCCGAAAGAAAGACGTCTGACCGTGAAAGTCTCTCTGACGCTGCCGTTCTTGAAAGAGATGATGATGCCTTCGAACGCCTGCAATCTCTCTCTGTTGCCTTCTTTGACCTTGACCCATACCTTGACGGTGTCGCCGATCGCGAGTTTGGGCAGATCGGTGCGCATTGCCTCTTTTTCGAGGATATCGATAACGTTGCTCATTTTGACTTTACCTCCATATTACCAAGCGTTCGCGTGTGCCGTATGTCACATCGGAGGAACGCCCGAAGTCTTTTGCTTGACTATTTTATCATCAACGCGTGCTTTTTGCAACCGAAATAACGCACTTTTCGTTATTTTTTCGCGTCAAGCGCGCTTATCGCGGTTTTAACGCCGTATCTTCGGTAAAACCGAGCTCATCTCCGCGTCCCGAACGTGCCGCGAGCGCCTTTTGCCGCGTCGGTGAGATCGAACGCGCCTTTGATCAATTCCGCCCGTCCGTCCAGCACAGTCACGACGTCGAAACGGCAAGGCTTGTTCTTTACTCCTCTCGCGGCGAGCCATGACGCCGCGGCTCCCGCGATCCTGTATTGCTTCGCGGGCGTGACAGCCTCTTCCGGATATCCGAACGCCGCCCCAGAGCGGGACTTGACCTCGACGAAAACGTACACGCCGCCGTCTTTGGCGATTATATCGATCTCTCCCCTTCGCGTGGAAAAATTGCGTTCGAGTATCCTGTATCCCGATCTTTCGAGCAGTTCGCAGGCGGCGTTTTCTCCTTCCGCCGCGCCCTTTCTGTTGTTTTTACGTTCCATTCCCGCCGCCTATCGCAAAGTGTGTGACGAAACTTCTGCGGTGTATGGGGCACAGCCCGTACGCGCCTATGGCGTCGATATGTTCGCGCGTCCCGTACCCCTTATTGCGCTCGAAGCCGTACTGCGGATAGAGCTTTGCGTATTCGTCCATAAGCCTGTCCCTGTAAACCTTTGCGACTATCGACGCCGCTGCGATATTGTAACTTTTGGCGTCGCCTTTTACGATGGGCACGCATCTGAGTTCCGCTCCCGGGTCGAGAGCGTCGGTCAAAGCCAGATCGCACCTGTCTTTGAGCGCATTTATCGCCTCTCGCATCGCCTTTTTCGTCGCGTTGAGGATATTTATCGAGTCTATCTCCTCGGGAGCTATCTCCGCTATGCGATACGCGTCGGCGGTCCGCAAAATTACGTCGTACAGCTGTTCGCGGCGTTTCGGCGACAGCTTCTTGCTGTCGTTTACGCCGTCTATCAGTTTGTCCGTTTCGAGAGGCATACACACGGCGGCAACGACGACGGGACCCGCCAGGGGACCTCTGCCCACTTCGTCTGCGCCGCATATCGCGCAGTATCCCTGCCTCGCGTATTCTCTTTCGTATTCAAGCATTTCGACGGCTTTTTTCACAGTCCCTCTCCCGGGCGGTCCAGCATTATCCTGCCCATCCTGCCGCCGCGAAAATCGTCTATCACTGCGCGGGCGGCGCGCGCCGTATCGGGCAAACCTCCCGACAGCACGAAACCGCGTTTTTTCGCAACCGTGTTCAGCGTTTCGTGATCGGTCTCGCAGAACACGCCTTCGCCGTAGCGTTTCTCGAAAGCCTGCGGCGCATGCGCGCGGATATATCCGATAAATTCGACGGCGAGCTCTTCGATATCGAGTATCTCGTCCTTTACCGACCCGATGAAAGCGAGTTTGAGCGCCTTGTCGGGATCGTCGAAGGAAGGCGGAAGAGTCCCCGGCGTGTCGAGCAATTCGATACCCGAAGCCAGCGTGACCCATTGTTTGCCGCGCGTTACCCCCGCCTTGTTGCCCGTCACGGTCTTTTTGCTCTTGCAGAGGCTGTTTATCAATGTGGATTTTCCCGTATTCGGCACGCCGACCACCATAGCGCGCACCGTCTTGCGCACGCCTTTTGCTTTGTAACGGTCTATCACGGCGCGGTTGAGTTCGGTCAGTTCGGCAATCAGTTTTTCGCGGTGACGGAATCCCGTGCCGTCCGTGGATACGCAGCGTTTCCCCTGCGCGGCAAAAGCCTTTTCCCAAAGCGCGACATCGCTCTGTTCGACCAGATCGCGTTTGTTGAGCGCATAGAGTATCGGTTTGCCCGAAGCGAGTTTTTCGAATTGAGGATTAAGACACGACGTCACCGCCCTCATGTCCAGCACATAGATAAGACAGTCCACCTGCCCTATCTGCTCCTGCATCATCCTCATCGCTTTGGTCATATGACCCGGGTACCACTGTATGCGCATATATCTCCCGAGAAGGTCAGCGCCCCTCTCCGTAAAGTCTGTCGTATTCTTCGAATATCTCCGAAAGAAGATCGTCGTCCGTGACCTCGAAGACCCCGTCCTCGCGTACGGCAAACGCGAGCAGACAGTCCGTCTGCCCCTTTTCGAGCAATTCCACGGGCGCAAGCAGCGCATAAGGCGCTCCTCCCGCGGCTATCAGCGCTATCTGCGCCATTTCGACTTCCGAACCGTCCTCTGCGTAGAGAGTGACGTTGCCACAGTCGTCCTCGTCCAGAAGTCTGTCGATTATGTTATCTTTTGCCATCTTCTCCCTCATTGTCCAAAAGATCGGGGCGAAGTCTGCGAGTGATCTCGAGCTGTTTTTCGCGGCGCCATTTCGCTATCTCGGCATGATTGCCCGACAACAGGACTTCCGGCACCGCCGCCCCTTCGAAAACCGCGGGACGGGTATATTGCGGATATTCGAGCAATCCGTCCGAAAAACTCTCTTCTTCGGTGGACTGTTCGCTACCCAACACTCCCGGGATATACCTTGCGACGGCGTTTATCACGACCATGGCGGCGAGTTCGCCCCCCGTGAGCACATAGTCGCCTATCGAGAGCTCCTCGTCTATTTCGGAATCGATTATCCTCTGATCAATCCCCTCGTACGCCCCGCATACTATGAGCAGCGACTCGCATCGCGCGAGCCTCTCCACCTTGCTCTGCGTGAGAGGCGCGCCTTTCGGGGACATATAGATACGCAGGCTTTTCCTGTCGGGATCGACCGCTCTTATGCAGTCGCGAAGCGGCTGGGGCGTCATCAGCATCCCCGCCCCTCCTCCGAAAGGATAGTCGTCGCATCTGCGATGTTTGTCCGCGGAATAGTCGCGGATATTGTGCAAAGAAAGCGAAAAGAGCTCCTTTTGCAGAGCCTTGGCGATTATCCCGACTTTCAGTCCGTCGAACGCCTCGGGAAACAGAGTCGCGACGTCAATCTTCATAGACCGCGACCTCCGAGAACGCCTCGCGGTCGAGCGCGATCACGCCTGCGGAAGGATCTTCTTCCTTTATCACTCGGGCGAGCGCGGGAAACAGAACTCTTCCCTTCGCGCCGCGCACGACGTAGACATCCGCCGCGCCGTATTGAAGCACGTCTTCGAGCACGCCCAAAGTTTCGCCGTCGGTGAAAGACACCTCGCAGCCTATAAGATCCGCAATAAATACGCGGCCGTCTGCAATGACCGCCTCTTCGCGCGGCACGGTCAATTCCTTCCCGCGCAGCTTTTCGGCGGCGTCGCGGTCGTTCACCCCTTCGAGGGCTACGTACACCCCCGCGGGATTGACCGAAGCGCCGACGACGCGGTATTCCCTGCCGCCTATCGCCACCGTTTTCAACGACCGAAAACGCCGCGGGTCGTCGGTGAGAGGATTGATCTTGACCTCACCCGCAATGCCCCGCGGCCTGGCGACCGTTCCTATAACGATCCTGTCCGATATCATTACTTTTCGATGATCTCGACAGAAATCTTTTTCGCCTTGCTGCCCGCGGCGGCTTTGACCAAAGTGCGTATCGCGCGAGCTATCCTGCCCTGCTTGCCGATGATCTTGCCGATCTCGTCTTTTCCGGCGATGATGTTGATCACGGTGATGCCGTTCTGCTCCGAGCTCTCGACCGTTACCGAGCTGCCGTCGTCGACGAGCTGTCCGACGATGTATCTGACCAGTTCTTCCATATTACTTTATGATCTCTTTCTTTTTGAGCAGAGCGCGGACGGTATCGGTGGGCTGAGCGCCTACGCCGAGCCAGTACGTAGCTTTTTCGCTGTTGATGTTGATGACGTCTTTCATCGGATCGTAGTAACCGATGTTGTCGAGATACTGTCCGTCTCTCGCCTTTCTCTCGTCTATCGCGACCACGCGGTAGAACGGAGCTTTCTTCGCGCCCATTCTCGTAAGTCTGAGTTTTACTGCCATTGTTGTTCTCCTTTTGTTGAGTATTTTTTTGTATTTTTCCGTCAAAACGGTAGTTTGCCGAAGCCTCTTCTTCCCATGCCCGCCATTCTGTTCATCATTTCCTGAGTCTGATAGAACTGTTTCAGCAGGCTGTTCACTTCCTGGATCGTCGTGCCGCTGCCTGCGGCGATGCGCTTTTTGTTCGACGACTTGATCGAATCGGGATCGCGCCTCTCCGCGGGCGTCATCGACCTTATGATCGCTTTCATATGCGCGACCTTGGTTTCGTCTATTTCCAGATCCGCGCCTTTGAGTTTGCCCGAAAGCCCGGGGATCATCTGCATTATCTGCTGCATACTGCCCATGCTCTTCATTTTCTCGAACTGGGTCAGAAAATCGTCCAGCGTGAACGATCTCTCGCGGAACTTGCGCTGCATCTCCTTGGCTTCTTCCTCGGAATAAGCGTTCTGCGCCTTTTCTATCAGCGTGAGAACGTCGCCCATTCCCAGGATCCTCGAAGCCATTCTGTCGGGGTGGAACACCTCTATATCAGACAGCTTTTCGCCTATACCGCAGAATTTGATCGGCTTGCCCGTGACCGCCCTTATCGACAGCGCCGCGCCGCCGCGGGTATCGCAGTCCAACTTGGTAAGCACAACGCCCGTTACGTCCATGACTTCGTTGAACTTCTGAGCGACGTTGACGGCGTCCTGTCCCGTCATTGCGTCTACGACGAGCAATATCTCTGACGGTTTGAGCGTTTCTTTAAGTCCGCGTATCTCGTCCATCAGCTTGTCGTCGATATGCAGTCTGCCGGCGGTATCGACTATCATCACGTCGTTGCCGCCTTTTTCGGCTTGGGCAAGCGCGCCCTTGACTATCTTCTGCGGATCCACCTGCCCCATCTCGAAGACGGGCACGCCGGCGTTTTTGCCCACGATCTGCAACTGTTTGATAGCCGCGGGTCGGTAAATATCGCATGCGACCAAAAGCGGATTTTTGCCTTGTTTGCGGAGCATGACCGCCAACTTGCCGCACATTGTGGTCTTACCGCTGCCTTGCAGACCGCACATGAGTATCACGGTCGGCGGCTTGGGCGATATCTCTATCTTGCTGCTCGTTCCTCCCATAACGGCGATAAGCTCGTCGTTTACGATCTTGATGACCTGTTGGGTCGGGTTGAGTCCTTTCAGCACGTTCTCGCCGACGGCTTTTTCGGATACCTTAGCGACGAAATCCTTGACGACCGCAAAATTGACGTCCGCTTCGAGCAGCGCGATCCTTATCTCGCGCATTGCCTGTTTGACCTCGAGTTCCGTCAAAGCGCCCTTGTCGCGAAGTTTGCTGAATATATGCGACAGCCTGTCGCTGAGCGAACTGAATGCTCCCATAATATCCTCCTTTACAACATATCCGCGGCGTCGAGCAACAACTTCTTCGTCCGCTCGTCCCCTTCCGATTCCGCCGCACCGCGCAGCATAGCCGCAAGTTTGCGTGATTTCTCCACAATACCGAGTTTGCGCTCGTATTCTTCAAGCTGCCTCTCCGCCCTTATCAGCGCGTCCCTGACTCCCTGCGGGGATATGCCTCTCTCGGCGGCTATTTCGGCAAGCGACATATCGCGGTCGTAGTAGTCGGACACCAGACTTCTCTGATGTTCCGTGAGCAACGCTCCGTAATAGTCGTTATATAGACCGATGTACAGCTTGTCCTTTTTTTCCATAAAGCGTTTTTACTTTATAAAGTATTTTGCCTTTACATATTAGCACGCACTTTGCGCTTTGTCAACTCAATTTTCGCATTATCGTTATCGGAATTGTTGCCCGATACGCGGAAGTATTGCGAAGTCTTCTCCGTTTTTGCGACGACACATGAAAAAGGCGCCCAAACCGGGCGCCTTTCGCAATATATTTTTGTCATTCGTAACTGCGCAGAGATTCAAGCACCTCGGTGATAGCCGCTTTACCTTCCTCTTCCGTCATATCATTCACTTCGAATCCGTATGTATATATGTATTCGTCTCCTTCTTCGCTAGGCTCACAGGCAAACAAAAACGGATATCCGCTTCTTATCTCAAAATCGGAATATGCTATCATTTCGTTATACGTGTAGCCCTCCGGAAATCGCTCTTCAAAAAATTCTTCTCCGGATTTGTCGGTTCTCTTTACGCTTTTTACGATCGTCAAAATTACTCCGTTGGAACATTCAATTATCAACCTGTCAGCTTCGGGATAATAATTTTCCCACTTGCCGGACTGTACCAATTCCATACTGTCGTAATCGACAGTTGGAAAGTCCTGAAGCGTAATCTTGATAACCAAATCGCTGTCGGGATAAAAATGCATTTTGCCGAACACTACTGCGGCTTTATCCATACTGTCCGTTGTCATTGGCGTAGAATTATGCTCAGGTTTGATCGGATTCCTCGAGCCGAATTCGTATATCAGCAGCGTTACTATGACCGCGACGG
>ERZ1090861.615-NODE-615-length-21086-cov-13.043888_pt1 | contig 21086 bp, 17 predicted proteins | sample MGYA00478482_ERZ1090861 | MGnify/ENA primary metagenome ERZ1090861 (study PRJEB33644, sample SAMEA5815744) | chicken gut metagenome | biome: Chicken; feature: Gastrointestinal Tract; material: Caecum | place: Ireland | collected 2019-01-01 | study: A study of the... | reverse complement strand
CCGGGGAATGGATCTTTGACAATCTGGAACTGGCTCTTTGGATCACTTTGTTTTGCCTATTTATCTATAAGCTGACCTGGTTCCTGGACTTCCGGTATTGGACAGCAAAAGCACGTCGGGCTTTGGATATGGGGGCAGAGCCTTTTTACGGAAAAGAAGGGACCTGGATCTATCTGTGGATACAGCTCAGATGGCTGCTCCCTTATCTTATAGCGCTGGTATATCTGACCCTTACTTTTCTTGCCGGAGACAAGATAAGCGGCGGGCTGCTGCTTACAATTTTTATTGTGGTGGTACTATATAAAGGCTGGGTAGGTCTGCTGAAGCCCCAAAGATATCGTCATGAAATGGCTTTTATGATGATCCTCCTGATCCTTCCGGTGATGGTTTATGGGCTGTGGCTGGGCCTGGTGCTGGCGGCGCCTAAGGAGGAAGAAAAGATTGAAACAGCCTATGGAGACGGAAGCGTCTCAATAGAGGAAGACAAAAAGGGAATCATGGGCCGGGCGGTTACTTATGAGATTACTCCTGCAGATTCTTCATTATTGCCGGAGGAAAGTGTTACCTGTGAATTATACGAAACACCTCATGCATGGCTGCTGGACAGAATGGAGGAACTGTGGTCAAAAGAATCTGGAAAGGAAATGCTGATCCGAGATCCAGGCAGGATGCTACGTATATCTGGAATGGACCAGCTGGAGGCAGATCAGATCCTTTTTATCCGGGAGGCCCTGAAGCTTTAGCAGATCTGAGAAAGGGGAATACCCCGTGAGAAAACGTCTGCCTGAAAAGGAGGCTTGAAAGAATGGCGAGAGAACAGTTTCAGACATTGACAGAACCTATGTATTATATTCTGCTGGCTCTTACCGAGGAATGCTGTGGGGTGGACATTATGGAAAAGGTCCGGAAGATTTCCGGGGACAGAGTAAAGGTAGGACCGGGGACTTTGTACGCCATGCTGTCTAAATTCGAGAAAAACCAGATCATACGGCTGACCGGTGAAGAAAACCGGAGGAAATCTTATATTATTACAGAGGCAGGAAGAAAAATGCTTTTGGAAGAGTATGAACGGCTGAAGATTATGGCAGAAGACGGCAGAATATTTATAGAAAAAATGAAAAATCAGAAGAAGTGAAAATAAGATTGAGGCAATGGAAGGGATATGATAAAATGTCTCAAAATAGAGAAAAAGAGAGGTGCGGAAGAATGGGGCATTTTTATTATGTCAGGCATGGACAGACAGTATGGAATGTGGAGAACAAAATCTGCGGAGCAACGGATATTCCTCTTACGCCTCTGGGATATGAGCAGGCCAGAGAACTGGGCGAAGAAATCCTTCGCCAGGGATTGAAGATTGATAAGATTCTCTATTCTCCTTTAATCCGAGCAAAAGAGACAGCCAGACAGATTTCTGAGGCTGCGGGGATTCCTATGGAAGAGGAAATACGACTGAAGGAGCAGAACTTCGGCATGTACGAGTCTACGCCCAGAGATGGGGCAGAATTTCGGAAAGCAAAAGAGAATTTTGTTTCCAGCTACAATGGGGGAGAATCTATGCTGAAGCTCTGTCAGAGAATCTACAATCTGCTGGACGACCTTAGGGAACGCTCTGATACAGAAACGGTTCTGCTGGTGGCCCACAATGGGATCGCAAGGGCTGTGCACTCCTATTTTTATGATATGACCAATGAAGAATTTGCGGCTTTCGGCATGAAAAACTGCCAGATCCGAAGATACGATTTTTAAAAAGAAAGGGAAAAAGATGAAACTTTTAATTAAACAGCGAGTGTTTTCCTGGACAGACACTTTTGATATTTACGATGAAGAGGGGAATGTGAAATATTTTGTAAAAGGAGAATTTCTGTCCCTTGGACACAAGCTTCATGTCTATGACAATAAGGGAGAAGAAGTAGGACTGGTGCGGGAAAAACTTTTTCAGCTGCTGCCGGTTTTTGAAATTATGATCCATGGACAGGAAATGGGACGTATCCAGAAAAAACTGACTTTTCTCAAACCCAGATATGAGATTGATTATAAAAACTGGAAAGTACAGGGAGACTTTCTGGAGTGGAATTATGATGTCACAGACAACTTTGGAACTGTGGTACATATCACTAAAGAACCTTTACATTGGGGTGATACTTATGTCCTGGATTTTGCCAGTGAGGAAGATGAGCTTCCGGGACTGTTGACAGTGATTGCCATTGATGCGGCCAACTGCGTAGACCAATGATAAAAAATCTGATAAAACTTGACAAGTTCCTCTTTTTGGGTATAAACTGTAAGAAGTTTATTGCGATAAAAAGGTGAAGTGATACAAGGGTGTATGGACTTTGACGGTGTCATATACCCTTTTTCCTTATCTTTCTGCCGCAGAGAAATTTAAAGGAGGAGTACAAAAGTGTATGAGACAATCTATTCTGCCGTTCAGGCGGTAGATGATCTGGTCTGGGGCTGGGCCATGATCATATTGCTTTTAGGCACCCATATTTTTATGACTATCCGAACAAAAGGAATCCAGAGAAAGATCTTTAAAGGGATTAAGCTTTCTGTGACGAAAGACCCGGATGCGGAAGGGGAGGTAAGCCAGTTCGGCGCTCTTACCACAGCTTTGGCGGCAACCATTGGTACAGGAAACATCATCGGTGTGGGAACGGCCATTGCCCTTGGAGGACCCGGCGCAGTACTCTGGTGCTGGCTTACCGGCGTATTCGGAATTGCCACAAAGTACAGCGAGGCTCTGATCTCTGTGAAATATCGTGTAAAGACAAGAGACGGACGTATGCTGGGCGGGGCCATGTATGCCCTGGAGAGAGGGCTTCATGCAAAATGGCTGGGCCTTCTTTTTGCCATCTTCGGCGGTCTGGCTTCTTTCGGGATCGGCTGCGCCACCCAGGTAAATGCCATTGCTTCTGTATGTAATGAGAACCTGGGGATCCCTACCTGGATTATTGGTATCGTAGTGGGTGTTCTGGTGGCTATGGTTATTTTCGGCGGGATCAAATCCATTGCCAATGTATGTGAGAAGCTGGTTCCTTTCATGGCCTTCTTCTATGTATTTGGCTGCATTATCATCCTTTGCTTTAATTATGACTTTATCATTCCTGCTCTTCAGACAATCTGTACCCTGGCCTTTAAGCCGGGAGCAGCAGCCGGCGGTCTCATTGGCGGCGGTATTATGCAGGCTATGCATTACGGAGTTGCAAGAGGTCTGTTTTCTAATGAATCTGGTATGGGCTCCGCACCTATCGCTGCAGCGGCTGCCCAGACCAGAAATCCTGTGCGCCAGGCGCTGGTATCCAGTACAGGAACCTTCTGGGATACGGTAGTAGTCTGTGCTATGACAGGCCTGGTACTGGTAACCAGCATTATGAAAAATCCGGATATCGATATGGGAAGTATCAGCGACGGCGGCGTGCTGACGACTCTGGCATTTAATCAGATACCGGGCCTGGGTCCGGTGATCCTGGTAATGGGTATCATTACTTTCGCTTTCTCTACGGTTCTGGGCTGGGCTTATTATGGAGAGCGGTGTATTGAATACTTTGCAGGAAAGAAGATTATGATCCCATATCGTGTCCTGTACATAATCGTGGCAGTGATCGCGCCTATCGCACCGTTAAACCTGATCTGGCTGGTAGCGGATATCCTGAACGCACTGATGGCTATACCAAACCTGATCGCTGTGCTTCTTCTGTCGCCGGTGATCGTTATGGAGACAAAAAAATATCTGAACAATCTGGATATGAAGGACGATACACCGGTTCCTTATGAGGATGAGGTATAAGTAGTTTTCACAGAGGCTCTTTTGTGTTAGAATAGTCCCGTTAGGGGGAAAGAAATATGCAGAAAAATCTGACACAGGGGCCGATCACAAAGACATTAGTATTTTTTGCCCTGCCTATGATCGGCGGAAATATGCTGCAGCAGCTTTATAATATTGCAGATACCCTGATCGTAGGCAGGTTTATTGGTTCCGGGGCATTGGCGGCGGTAGGTTCTTCCTATACCCTGATGACCTTTCTCACATCTATCCTGCTGGGGCTGTGCATGGGCAGCGGGGCGGTATTTTCTATCCGCTATGGAGAGGGAGATATGGAAAAGCTCCATGAAAGCCTGGGAGCTTCCTTTGTTCTGATCCTTGCAGTGGCTGCAGTACTGAATCTGGCAGTTTTTCTTCTGATAGATCCCATTATGTATCTTCTTCAGGTTCCCGAAGAAATCTATGCTATGATGCGGGAATATCTCTGGGTGATCTTCTGGGGGATTCTGGCTACATTTTTGTACAATTATTTTGCCTGTCTTCTCAGAGCAGTGGGGAATTCTGTGGCACCGCTGATTTTCCTGGCAGTATCCTCTGTGATGAACATTGTTCTGGATCTGTGGTTTGTCCTGGGATTTCACTGGGGAGTGGCAGGAGCGGCTTTTGCTACCGTGCTGTCCCAGTATGTGTCCGGGATCGGTCTGGCAGTCTATACTTACTGGAAAACTCCGGAATTCCGGATACAGCTCAGATATCTGAAGCCCAAGCCGGCTATGCTGAAAGAGATTGGCCAGTTTTCCTTTCTGACTTCTGTCCAGCAGTCGGTGATGAATCTGGGAATCCTTATGGTCCAGGGGCTGGTAAACAGCTTCGGCACGGTGATCATGGCGGCTTTTGCAGCGGCGGTAAAGATTGACTCTTTCGCCTATATGCCTGCCCAGGAGTTTGGAAACGCCTTTTCTACTTTTGTTGCCCAGAACTACGGCGCCGGGAAATCCGGAAGGATCCGGGAAGGGATTAAGAAAGCGGTCCTCATGTCTGTGGGATTCTGTCTGGTGATCTCTCTTCTGGTATTTATCTTTGCCAGGCCTTTGATGACCATCTTTGTGGATCCTTCTGAGACCGAGATTTTGGCAGCAGGTGTAGAATATCTGCGGATCGAAGGAGCCTTTTACTGCGGAATTGGCTGCCTGTTCCTGCTTTATGGTTTATATAGAGCCATCAAAAGACCGGGAATGTCTGTGGTCCTCACCATATTTTCTCTGGGAACCAGAGTGGTACTGGCCTATGCGCTGTCGGCAATAGATTTTATCGGCGTTACAGGAATCTGGTGGTCTGTGCCGATCGGATGGGCGTTGGCGGATCTGGTGGGATTTCTGTATTACAAAAAGAATAAGAAAAAACTGTTTAACTAAGATTTAACCAAAATCAGGTTACAGGTAAAATAAAGGAAAGTTATAATTTCTGTAAAGGAAAGAATAGCTTTCCTTTTTGCATTTGTGGGATACGTCCGGCAAGCGTCTGCCGTGAACTGTCCTGTCGAAAAGTCTATATGGTAAAGGAGACCTGTATATGGTAAAAATCTATGTTATGGATACCAACGTTCTGATCCAGAATCCTCAGGCTCTGCTGAGTTTTGAAGACAATCAGGTGATTCTTCCGGTGGTGGTGCTGGAAGAACTGGATAACCTGAAGAAAGCAGAGGGAGAGAAAGGAAGAAACGCCAGAGCAGCCATACGGATCCTGGAAGAGCTGCGCCTGAAGGGAAATATTCTGGAAGGGGTCCGGCTGGAACCTCATGGAATTATCCGGGTGGAGAAAAATTACATAGATGTAAAACTTCCGGAAGATCTGCCGGAGGATAAGATGGATAACCGGATCTTAAAAGTCTGCAAAGGACTGGCGGAGTCCTCCAGCGAACAGGTAATCCTTGTGACAAAGGATATCCTTCTCAGGATCAAAGCACAGATCATCGGGATCCGGGCGGAAGACTATACCACAGAGCAGGTTGCAGAATATGAAGGGCAGTATAAGGGAAGAATCGGAGTATACGTGCCGGAAGAAAAGTTTAAGGATTTCAAGAAAAAAGGGGTTCCTGTGGAGGACGTTTATCTTTCCGATGATCAGGGCAACCGGAAAGCGCCCAAACTGGAGGAAAACGAGTTTGTGATCTTAAAGGCGGATCAGTCTGCCAGAAAGACTCAGCTGGGAAGAGTGGAAAAAGGAATGATTAAGAAACTGGAATACCGGAAAAGCATCCCTTACGGAGTGACGCCCAGAAACGCCGGTCAGTATTTTGCTCAGGAGGCTCTTATGCAGCCTGCGGACAAAGCCCCCCTGGTGATCATCAAGGGAATGGCAGGCACCAGTAAGACCTTTTACACCCTGGCAGTAGGTCTGGAAAAGGTGTTGAATAATCCTACAGGAGAATACAGGAGGATCCTGATCTCCAGGCCCAATGCCCAGTTTGATTCAGATATCGGCTTTCTGCCGGGAGATGAGCAGGAAAAGATCTCTCCCCTTATGCGGCCGATTATCGACAATCTGGAACAACTCATTGATTCCAACGAAGAAGAGCGGTACAAAGATGAAATGGAGCTTCAGGGGAAAATCGATGAGATCTTCGAGAGAGGGCTGATCCAGACAGAGGCTTTGAATTATATCCGGGGCCGCTCCATTGTAAAGACTTATCTGATTATTGATGAGGCCCAGAATATGACACCCAATCAGGTAAAGGGGATTATTACCAGAGCAGGGAAAGGAACCAAGATCATCCTTCTTGGAGATACGAACCAGATAGACCGTCCTATGCTGGATGAAAGGACCAACGGGCTCAGCTTTGCTTCGGAATATATGAAGGGCAGCCCCCTCTGCTGGCAGATCACCTTCTCACCGGAGGAGTGTGAACGTTCTGCTCTTGCCATGGACGCAATTACGAGACTATAAGAAAAGGAGCTGCTACAGTATATGGCTGAAGAGAATAAAGGTGAGATCACTTATAGACAGATAAAGAAAAACGAAGAGATCAATTTACTGATTGAAAGAGGAAACCAGGTACTAAATATCCTGGGATTTACGGAACATTCTAAAAAACATGCCGCCAAAGTGGCTGAGACAGCAGGAAAGATCCTGAAAGACCTGGGATATGGAGAAAAGGAAATCCGTCTCAGCAAGATCGCAGGGTATATGCACGATATCGGCAACAGCATTAACCGCCATGACCACGCCCACACAGGAGCCCTACTGGCTTATGGGATCCTGAAGGATCTGGGGATGCCTCTGGAGGATGTACTCACGGTGACCACTGCCATTGGAAATCATGACGAATCTACAGGCACTGCGGTGGATGTGGTATCTGCCGCTCTGATCCTGGCAGATAAGACCGATGTCCGCCGGAACCGGGTGCAGAATTCCTCTATTGCCAACTTTGATATCCATGACCGGGTAAATTATGCGGCCCTTACTTCTACTCTGGAGGTAAAGAGGGAAAAACGGGTGATCCAGATGGATCTGGAACTGGATGACGAGATGTGTACGGTAATGGATTACTTTGAGATCTTCCTGAAACGGATGATCATGTGCAGAAGAGCTGCGGAAGTTTTGGGATGTAAATTCAAACTGGTGGCTAACGGAAATAAAATATGCTGACAGACCGAAAAGGCTGCTGCATGAAACTAAAATCGAGAATATTTGGCATAGTTTCATGCAGCAGCCTTTTAACGTTTCTGGAAAGTCAGCTCGGTATCGCAGGTCCCGGTGGTGATCATCTGATAAATGCCCAGTATGCCGCATTTTACCATACTTTCCACTGCTGCATCGGTATAAAAAGCCATGTGCTGTGTCATGATCACATTCCGGAACTGATGCAGGTAAAACCAGTTCCGGTCAGCCAGAATATCGGTCTTGTGATCCTGATGGATGATCTTCTCTTCTCCTTCGGCAGTATCGATCCCAAGAGCGCCGATGTGCTCTGATTCGATACCTTCGATCAAAGCCTCCATATCTGCCAGCTCTCCTCTGGCACAGTTGATGATCACTACCCCTTTATTCATTTTTCTGATACTTTCCCGGTTGATGATCTCTCTGGTAGAATCAAAGAGAGGCATGTGCAGAGTGATAATGTCAGACTCTGCATAGAGGGTATCCAGATCCACATAAATGGCAGGAGGGGTGACAGCAGGATTTTTTCTTACATCATAGGCCAGAATCCTGCAGCCAAAACCGGAAAGTTCCCGGATTACCTGGGCGCCTATCCGCCCTGTTCCCATAACCCCTACAGTAAGGTCTTTCATTTCCCGGCCTATTAATCCGGCCAGAGAGAAGTCGTTCACCTGGCCTCTCCAGAGGGCCTGTTTATACTGCCTCAGACACATGAGCATCATCATAATGGTAAAGTCTGCAACACCATTGGGAGCGTAACTGGCATTGCATACATGGATGCCCAGTTTCTTCGCATATTCCAGATCAATGTGATTGTATCCAATGGTTCTGGTAGAAATATAGTGGACGTTAAGCCTGGCCAGGGCATCCAGAAAGGGCTCATCAATCCTGCCCTGTCCCAGAATGGAGATTCCGTCGTATCCTTTTGCCATAGATACATTTTCCAGAGAAGGGATTTCTGCGGTTATCCGGATCTCTATGGGCAGTTCCTTTTCTAACTTGCGGATGGCATCCAGCTCATCCTCCCGTGTTTCATAAACCAGTATTTTCATAGTATGTCTCCTTCTTGGGGCTGTCGCATTAGTCAATATCGAGAATATTCCTGAAATATGACAATGCGACAGCCCCATAATAGCAATATGGATAAAATATGTCTTTAGATTATGATAGAGGGGGGAAAAGATCAATTGCAACTGCAAATATCCTATGATAACATAAGATAAACTTATAATATGATACCAAAGTCAAGAGCCTGTTCATACGTGGGTGCAGGACCTTAGGACTTCTTCGATATTTTATATGAGGAGGCCGGGCTTTGGGGGCAGAATATTTGTCGGGAGAACTATATTATGAACATCAATCAGCTTCGATATTTCATTGGGGTAGCAGAGTACCAGAGTTTCACAAAAGCTGCTGATCGCTATTATATTACACAGACAGCCATTACCCAGCAGATCCGTGCTCTGGAAAGTCATCTGGGCGTACAATTGTTTGATCGGAATACCCGTCCTGTGAGACTGACACCGGAAGGCAGCGTATTTCTCAGAGAGGCAAAAGGGATCCTGGAACGTGTGGAACAGGCGGAACACAGGGTCCGGGAAGCCTCCGTGGGACTGGTAGGCAGTCTGAAAGTGGGCTATATCAAGGGGTATGAAAGAAGCAGTCTCTCAGACCGGCTCCGCAGTTTTCATAATAAATATCCAAACATTCTGATTTCCTGTTACCGCTGGGATACAGGAGTCCTGGAGACCGGCCTTCAGAAAGGAGACTACGATATCATCTTTACATGGAACAGTGAAGATAGTGCAAAAAACGAGGATACCGGCTGTATCTGTGTGGAAAGATCGCCGCTGACGGTAGTGCTGTATGACGGTCATCCCTTTGCCCGCCGACAGGTGCTTAGGAGAGAAGAACTGGCACGGGAAGCGATTATTTATATGACTCTTTCAGAAGACGGAAATTCCTTTGGGGACCTTCATTTCCTGGAACTGTATCAGAAATCCGGCTGCCAGCCTCATATCCTGTTTCAAAGCAATGATATAGAAAGTATATTAATGATGGTTGCCGCAGAGGAAGGTATATCGATACTTCCCTCTTTTGTTACCAGCAAAATTACCAATGGAGACAATCTGAAATTTATTCCCCTGGAAGGATCCGAAGAATTTGTGGATATTTACGCTCTGTGGAAGAAAAACAGGAAAAACCAGATCCTGGAACATTTTCTGGAAGAAATCCGTTGAAAAGAACCCTTTATCGACTTATTTCTTCGTTTATATTATGCTATTATTGTTATCATAAACAAATTCAATAAAAGAAGATCGGAAACTTATACCCGGTTTGACAGAAAACTGACAGAGAGGTGCTTAAATAAATATATGGGGAGGGATGAAATCTATGAATTTTGATATGTCCCAATTTGATTCCTACCGAGAGGATAATCGGCGGGAAGTAAAAAAGGCGAGGGGCGGCCTTCCAAATTCGTTATGGGAGACATATTCTGCTTTTGCTAACTGCTATGGCGGAATCATTATCCTTGGTGTAAAGGAAAACAAAGACGGCAGCTGGTATATGACTGGGATGGACAATGCAACAAAACTGAGAAAAGACTTCTGGGACACAATTAATAATAAAAATAAAGTTTCAGTAAATCTGCTGACGGATAATGATTTGGAGATATATGAAGAAAACAACCATGTTATAATGGCTATCCATGTCCCTAAGGCAAAGCGTGAACAGAAGCCGGTATATATAAATGGAGACATGTTTAACGGTACTTTCCGCAGAAACTGGGAGGGGGATTATCACTGTGACCGCAGCGAGGTGCTTGCAATGCTCCGGGATCAACCGGAAGAAACAGCAGATATGAAGATTCTGCAGGATATGTCTCTTGAAGTGCTTAATTCAGAAACTGTGCGTGCCTATCGCAACCGGCATATGGCTTATAGAACAGAACACGTATGGGAAAGACTGAGTGATGAAGAATATTTAGAGAGGATAGGCGCTGCAAGGCTGTCTGCCAGAGACCATACTTTACATCCTACGGCAGCCGGACTTCTTATGTTTGGAGAAGAGTATAAGATTTTATATGAATTTCCTGAATATTTTCTGGATTATCGGGAAGTCCTCGATCCGACAATCCGCTGGACGGATAGGCTGCAGTCCAGTTCCGGTGACTGGACAGGGAATATCTTTGATTTTTTCTTTCGGGTTTACGGGAAACTTGTGAAAGATCTGAAGATTCCTTTTAAGCTGGAGGGAATAACACGTATAGATGATACACCTGTACACAAGGCATTGAGAGAAGCTTTGGCAAACTGTATCGTAAATACAGATTTTTATTTCCCAAGAGGGATTGTGATCCGGAAAGATGCAGATTCTATCGTAATGGAGAATCCGGGAAGTATTCGGACTGGAAAAGCACAGATGCTCAAAGGCGGTATTTCCGATCCCAGAAATAAAGCATTGATGAAAATGTTTAATCTGATCGGTATTGGCGAGAGAGCCGGCAGCGGCGTACCGGATATTTACAGTGTGTGGGAACAGCAGGGATGGAGGCGACCGGAGGTTATAGAAGAGTATGGTCCAGACAGAACTATTTTGAAATTATCATTTGTAAAAAATGCAGATAAAAAAGCGCTGATAAAAAACGCTGATAAAAAAGCGTTGATAAAAAACGCTGATAAAAAGGGACTTACAAGTAAAACCAGGCAACAGTTAGAAAAAATTATAGAATGGATGGAGCCGGACAGAGAATATAGAATAGCGGAAATAGCAGAATTCCTCGGGATTAAAGAAACAAGAACCCGCGAATTGGTGAGAGAACTGATACGGCTTAAAAAAATAGAAGCAGAAGGAAAAAATAAAGGGCGCAGATATAGGTTGAAGTAGTTGCATACAAAGAACCCTTTATCGACAGATCCCCCTTTCTGTGCTATGATTATATTTACACGATCATAGAACAGAAAGGGGTATTTTCATGGAAAATACGTCTGAAAATAGACAGAAAAACCAGGCTTTAATTCCTTCAAAGCATATCAGTATCGGCCTTCTGGCCCATGTGGATGCAGGAAAGACCACTTTGGCGGAAAGCCTTTTGTTTCATACAGGAAGTATCCGGAAGATGGGAAGAGTGGATCATCAGGACGCTTTTCTGGATACCAATGAGATGGAGCGGGCCAGAGGTATCACGATTTTCTCAAAGCAGGCAGTTTTTAAACTGAAAGACAAGGAGATCACTCTGCTGGATACTCCGGGGCACGTGGACTTTTCTGCGGAAATGGAACGTACCCTCCAGGTGCTGGATTACGGGATTCTGATCATTAGCGGCCCTGACGGGGTACAGGGACATGTAGAGACCCTCTGGAAACTTTTAAAACAGTATCAGATTCCTACCCTGCTCTTCGTGAATAAAATGGATCAGGAGGGAACAGAAAAAGAGAAGATACTGGACCAGTTAAAGAAGCGTCTCCACGAACACTGCATAGATTTTTCCCAGGACAGAGACCAGGAAGAATTTCTGGAAGAGGCAGCTATGTGCGGGGAGCCTGCTCTGGAAGAATATCTGGAAACTGGAAATGTCTCTCAGAAAAAACTTGGGGATATGGTAAAAAACAGGGAGCTCTTTCCCTGCTTTTTCGGTTCAGCTTTGAAATCCCAGGGAATTACGGAATTTCTGGAAGGGCTGGAGAATCTTTTGGAATGTCCTTCTTATTCTGAATCATTCGGCGCCAAGGTCTACAAGATTTCCAGAGACGACAAGGGGACCCGTCTGACTCACATGAAGATCACCGGAGGAAGCCTGAAAGTAAAACAGCTGCTTTCTGGAGAAGGATGGGAGGAAAAGGCGGACCAGATCCGGATTTATGACGGCCAGAGTTTTCAGACAGTAGAAGAGGCCGGGGCCGGCTGTGTCTGTGCAGTTACAGGTCTTACCAAAACCTGGTCGGGAGAAGGCCTTGGGGCAGAACCGGCTTCGGCGTCTCCGGTGCTGACTCCGGTGCTGACCTATGAGATCCGGCTGCCCCAAGGCACCGATGTTCATGGAATGCTGATTCGTCTCAGGCAGTTGGAGGAGGAGATTCCGGAACTTCAGATCCTCTGGAATGAACAGCTGGGAGAGATCCATGCTCAGGTTATGGGGGAAGTGCAGATTGAGATCCTGCAACAGATGATCCTGGAGCGCTTTGGCATAGAAGTGGAATTTGGCTCCGGGAATATCGTATATAAAGAAACCATCAAAGAGCCGGTAGAAGGCATCGGACACTTTGAACCTCTTCGTCATTATGCGGAGGTCCATCTTTTGCTGGAGCCTTTAGAGAGAGGGGCAGGACTGATTTTTGCCGCAGACTGCAGCGAGGATGTTCTGGACCGAAACTGGCAGAGACTGATCCTTACCCATCTGGAGGAGAAACACCATCTGGGAGTCCTTACCGGTTCGGAAATTACAGACATGAAGATCACTCTGATCGCCGGAAGGGCCCACCTGAAACATACGGAAGGGGGAGATTTCCGTCAGGCCACCTACCGGGCGGTGCGCCAGGGACTGAGAAAGGCAGAAAGTATCCTTCTGGAGCCGGTTTATGAATATTCTCTGGAGGTGCCTCAGGATACGGTGGGCCGGGCTATGGCCGATATCCAGCGGATGAGCGGAACTTTTTCCACTCCGGATATTCAGGGAGCATATGCTTTTCTTACAGGAACCGCTCCGGTGTCTGAGATGCGGAACTATCAGAGAGAAGTCACAGCCTATACCAGAGGAAGGGGGCATCTGTCCTTTGTATTGAAAGGCTATGAACCTTGTCACAACAGTCAGGAGATCATAGAAGCGGCGGCTTATGATCCGGAAGGGGATCTGGAAAATCCTACAGGATCTGTTTTCTGTTCCCACGGAGCCGGCTTTAATGTGCCCTGGGATCAGGTGGAGGAGTATGCCCATATCGATACAGGATTTGGGAAGGAAGAGGAGCCGGAAATGGAGATCCAGTCGGCACCGGCTCCCAGTTTTGAGGAGATCCGCCTGACCCAGCAGGAACTGGAGGAGATTTTTGTCCGTACTTACGGCCCTATAAAGAGACCAAGGTATAACCAGGAAGAGGACTTTGCAGTCAAGAAAGCTCCGGAAAAGACCAGAAGGTATAAGAAACAGGAGCCGGAGAAAGAATATCTTCTGGTAGACGGATACAATATTATTTTTGCCTGGGAAGATCTTCAGGAACTGGCCAAGGTGAATATTGAAGGGGCCAGAAATAAGCTGATGGACATGCTCTGTAATTATCAGGGCTACAAAAAATGCACCCTGATCCTGGTGTTTGACGCCTATAAGGTGGAAGGAGGACAGGGAGAAGTCCAGAAATACCATAATATCTATGTAGTCTATACAAAAGAGGCGGAAACCGCCGACCAGTATATTGAAAAGACCGTCCATGAGATCGGAAGGAAGTACCATGTAACTGTGGCTACCTCTGACGCTTTGGAACAGGTGATCATCATGGGGCAGGGAGCAGCCAGACTTTCTGCCAGAAATCTGAGAGAAGAAATCCAGATGATGAACCAGGAGATCCGGAATCACTATCTGGAAAAGACAAAGAAAAGCGGCAGCTATCTATTTGAAAGCCTGCCGGAGCATATGACAGATTTTATGGAAGATGTCCGACTGGGAAGAAAAAATTTCGAGGATTTAGAAAAAAAGTCTTGACCTTCCACCTGGTAGAAGGTGTATAGCAAAGGTAAAAGAAAGCATATGTCCTGTACTGCAGGGAAAACGAGGCTGCAGAGAAATCCAGGATCAGAGGTAGGAGGTTACAGACTATGAAGATAGGAGAAGCGGCAAAGAAAGCGGGGATATCCCCCGGCAATATCCGGTTTTATGAAAAGAAGGGACTGCTGAAGCCAAAAAGAGAGGAAAGCAGCAGCTACCGGAGCTATACAGAAGAAGATGTAGAAAGACTGAAAAGAATCCTGGTCTTTCGGAAAGCAGATCTTTCAGTAGAGAGTATCGCTCTGCTTCTGGAGGGAAAGGAAGAGGCGAAGACTCTTCTGGAAAAACAGGAAGAAGTATTGGAAGGAAAAATGAAAGAGCTGGAAGGTTCTCTTCTTCTATGCAGAAAACTGAAACAGGAGGAGGATCCTTTAAAGGCAGATCCGGAAGAATACCTTCGTTTTATCCGGGAGGAAGAGCAGGAAGGAAGAAAATTTTCTCCGGCAGAAGAGATGCTGGGACAAATTTCGGATTTTACAGCAGAGTGTTATGGAGGATCCGGATGGTTTACGGCTGTTTTCGGAAGATGGGCGGATTTAGTAAAGCTGATCCTGGGAGCCGGACTTTGGCTGTTTTTTCTATACATGGCTGCAGCCAGGTTTTTGGAAGAACCTGTTTCTGTATCTCACATTGTATTCTGGAGCGGATTGTTTCTTGTCTATAACCTGAGTTTTTTGAAATACTGGTCAAATAAAAGAAAAACAGCAGAATAGAGCTAAATAGAAAAGCCCACGGGCTGTTCTGTTTCACGATGTTGAAAAGGACAGTTCCGTGGGCTTTTATCTGTAAAGACAGAGACGCACAAAAGCGCGGCGCCTGATATTTTAGTATCTTCTCCAGGTACCTCTTACGAAGAGCAGCAGGATGGGAAAGATCTCCAGTCTTCCTGCAAGCATATCGAAGGTCAGCACCAATGTGGAAAAGTTTGAATATACAGAAAAGTTCTGGGTAGGACCGACCATTTCAAGGCCGGGGCCGATATTATTGAACGTAGCGGCTACCGCTGAAAAGTTGGTGATCAGGTCAAAATCGTCTATGGCAATGAGGAGCACAGAAAATGCGAAAATCAGCACATAGGCAATCAGAAATACATTTGTGGAACGGATGACCTCATGGTCTATGGGATGTCCGTCCATTTTCAGCTTTTTGACACTTCTTGGGTGTATCAGAGTTTGCAGCTCTTTGCCGATAGTCTTTACCAGGATCACCAGTCGGGATACTTTAATACCGCCTCCGGTACTTCCTGCACAGGCGCCTACCAGCATCAGGAGCAGCAGGATCGTCCTGGGGATTTCCGGCCATAGATTAAAATCTGTAGTAGCGTATCCGGTGGTAGTGATTATGGAACCTACCTGGAATGCAGCCTGCTGGAAAGCTTCTCCGAAGCCGGAGTACATATCTGTTACCATAACTGCGATCACCACAGTGGAAGCCAGGATAATGCCGAAGTACCAACGAATCTCTTCGATAGCAAAAGCTTCTTTAAATTTTTTGTGAAGAATCAGGTAATAGGCATTAAAATTGACACCAAAGAGGATCATGGAAATAGTTACCACTACCTGAAGGTATACCGAATAGCTTGCCATACTGTCGTTTTTGATCCCGAAGCCACCGGTTCCTGCAGAACCGAAGGTAATGGTCAGGGTATCAAAAAGCGGCATGCCCCCGATCAGCAGGAAGATGATTTCTATGATAGTCATTCCCAGATAGATCAGGTATAAGGTTTTTGCCGTGGAACGGACGGTAGGGGTCAGCTTGCTTACAGAGGGCCCCGGGCTTTCTGCCTTCATCAGGTTCATATGAGAACCGCTGCCGGTAATATGCAGGATAGAAAGAAGGAAGACAAGGACTCCCATACCTCCGATCCAGTGAGTGAAGCTCCGCCAGAAAAGTATACATCTGGGAAGCGCTTCAACATCCTTTATAATGCTGGCTCCTGTGGTAGTAAAGCCAGACACTGTCTCGAAAAGGGCATCGATGGGATTTGTGATCGAGCCGCTGAAAAGAAAGGGAAGAGATCCCATAATACTTAATATGATCCAGCTCAAAGCTACCGTGACAAATCCTTCTTTGGTATAAAAAATTTTGTTTTTGGGCTTTTTATGTGAAAGGATAAAGCCCAGCAGGACACAGAGCAGCCCGGTGATCACAAAAGACCAGCCGCAGAATTCCCGGTAGATGATGGCTGTGATACAGGGAGGCACCATAAAGGCCGCCTCAAAATACAATACATATCCGATTACATATCTCACAATTGCGTAATTCATATCTGCCTCCAGGTCTTATCTTTTCAGTATGTCTCTTAAGTCTTTCAAGCCTTTAACAGTAGTTACCACAATAACGGTATCTCCTACCTGGATGGTATCCTGGCCTCTTGGGATACTGACTTTTCCTCCACGGTTAATACAGGCAATCAGGAGGTTGTTTTTCAGATCCAGGCGGGCCAGTGGAATATCTGTTACCTCAGAGGATTCTCTTACATAGAATTCCAGCGCCTCTGCCTGGTTGTCCAGAATCTGATACAGGGTTTCTACATTACTTCCCACAGAATTTCCCATTGCACGTACATACTGAAGAATATAATCTGCAGTAATATATTTTGGATAGATTACACTGCCCAGATCCAGTTCATCTACGATTTCGTCAAAAGTAAGACGATTGACTTTGGTCACAAGTTTGGCCTTGGAAACCTTTTTTGCGAAAAGAGACAGGAAAATGTTCTCTTCGTCTAAATTTGTAAGGGTGACAAAAGATTCCGCATCTGCAAGTTCTTCTTCAAAGAGAAGCTTTTTGTCAGTCCCGTCTCCGCAGATAATGGTGACCTCCGGAAGAAGATCGCTTAACTCCTCACATCTTTCCCTCCTGGATTCGATAATCCGTACCCTTATTCTCATTTCGATAAGAAGAGAGGCCAGATAGTATCCCAGAGTACCTCCTCCTACGATAAGGGCATTTCTGACCTGGTGTGTATGTACACCGATCTTTTTAAAGAAAAGAGCAGAGTTTTTCGGTGAAGCTACGATAGAAACCAGATCGTTGTCCTGAAGGGTGAAAGAACCGGAAGGAATATAGACATTTCCCCCTCTTTCCACACCGCAGATCAGGATATCACTGCGGAATTTTTCTACCACTTCCATAACAGACATTCCCTGAAGACGGAATTCCGGAAGAATTTTAAACTTCAGCAGCTCTACCCGGCCTTTGGAAAAAGTATCCAGTTTAATGGCAGAAGGAAAACGGAGAAGACGGGAAATTTCCATTGCGGCTGCAAGCTCCGGATTAATGATCATGGAAATGCCCAGACGTTCTTTCAGAAAATGAACTTCTTTATTATAAATGGGATTGCGCACACGGGCGATGGTATGACAATCGCTGACTTTCTTGGCAATCAGACAGCAGAGAAGATTCAGCTCATCAGAACCGGTTACCGCGATCAGGATATCTGCCTCTTTTAGTCCGGCTTCGGACAATACCCGGATACTGGAGCCATTTCCTGTGATACCTAATAAATCGAGATCTTCTGAAAGCTGCTGTATTTTTTCTGAGTTAGTATCGATGACAACTACCTGGTGTTCTTCGTTGCATAGCTGTTCTGCAAGCGTCCATCCTACCTTACCGCAGCCAACAATGATAATGTTCATAGTTACCTCCAAATAAGTTATTTATTATTTTAAAAATAAAATGAATAAAATAAAAAAGATTAAAATATCAGACCTATTATAGCACTGCCACAGGTAAATGCAACAAGATATCACAGGATTTTACCTTTTCCTTACATACCTGTAATTTGTTGTGCATATATGCCATAAAAATGTCTGATATATGTAAAAAAATAGAAAAAAAGCCCAAAGAAGCAAGGGGTTTTGGGCCTTAAAGAGACCGGAAGTGCCGCAGCCTGTGCAGCACTTCCGGTCTCTTTAAGGAAAATCACTGGTTCAGGATCTTCATGAATTCTTCTCCGGTAATGGTTTCTTTCTGATATAAGTATTCTGCCAGTTCGTCCAGCTTATTCCGGTTTTCTTCCAGGATTTTGCCTGCCTTCCGGTGCTGGCGTTTTACCAGTGCTATAACCTGTTTGTCAATTTCCGCCTGAGCCTGGGCAGAGCAGGCAAGGGAAGCGTCTCCTCCCAGATACTGATTGGTTACTGTCTCCAGAGCCACCATGTCAAAATCCGGACTCATGCCGTAGCGGGTGATCATGGCTCTTGCCAGCTTGGTGGCCTGCTCGATGTCGTTGGAAGCCCCTGTGGAAGCAGAGTGAAATACCAGTTCTTCCGCAGCCCGTCCTCCTGTGAGGGTTGCAATTTTATTTTCCAGCTCTTCCTGGCTCATGAGATAGTGATTCCCTTCATCTACCTGCATGGTATAACCAAGAGCCCCGGAGGTACGGGGGACAATGGTGATCTTCTGGACCGGAGCAGAATTTGTCTGCTTTGCGGCTACCAGGGCATGGCCGATTTCGTGATATGCCACCACTTTCTTTTCCTGGTCTGTGAGAATGGAGTTTTTCTTCTGATAACCGGCGATGACCACTTCAATACTTTCTTCCAGGTCAGCCTGGGTTACGTATTCCCGGTTATCCCGCACTGCCCGGAGCGCCGCCTCGTTTACAATATTTGCCAGTTCCGCACCGGAAGCGCCGGAGGCCATCCGGGCGATAGAGCCAAAATCCACATTGTCACAGAGGTTTACCTTCTTTGCATGCACCCGGAGGATGGCTTCTCTTCCCTGAAGATCCGGAAGTTCTACCGGCACACGGCGGTCAAACCTTCCCGGACGGGTAAGGGCCGGATCCAGGCTTTCCGGACGGTTAGTGGCCGCCAGGATCATAACACCGGTGTTTTCTTCAAAACCATCCATTTCCGTAAGAAGCTGGTTCAGGGTCTGTTCCCGCTCGTCGTTTCCTCCTGCCCGTCCGTCACGTTTCTGTCCGATGGCATCAATCTCATCAATAAATACGATACAGGGAGCTTTCTTAAGGTTTATTTGGTTCTGTCTGCATATCCAGTGCGGACAGGGAGGCAAGGAGTGCATATTTTACCGCCATTGAGGCAAAATCAATCGCATATTCTGCATATAGGGCAGATGCTTCTTCTCTGTCTTCGCCGGGGGTATTGGCATCAGAGTGAAGGTCCGCTGTGATCTGGTCTTTTAACAGCCTTTCTGTTTTCTGACTGTATTCAAGCTGGACTTTTGCCAGACTGGAAACAGCGGGAGAACGGCTGTTTTTCACTATTTGTTTCAGACGCAGCTCCAGAGAATTATATTCTTGTTTTGCAGACTCCAATTCCCGGTGGATCTGCCTGTGGCTTTGTGCAGTGCAGATTTCCAGCCGTTTTCGGAGACATTCATACTGCTGTTCCAGTTCATGTAGTTTTGCTGTAAAAATATCCTGATTTGTTTTCATGATCCTGGTCTCCTTTCCGGAAGATTGCCTCTCTGGTAATTGTTATAACAGGTTTCCGGGAAAATAGGGATTATCAAATCCGGGATTTTGTACTTACACATTTTTGGATATGTAAAAAAAACTGACATTTTTTTCAATGTGTCAATACACTGGGAAAAAAGTGTCAGTAGAAAATATCCGGCCCTGCTGTTAGCATAACTGTGGAGTTAAAAATGGATAAAAGGAGATTGAAGTTATGGAACTTCTTGTGACCGTGGATAAAAATTATATCCCGCCCCTTCAGGTAATGCTTACTTCTCTGTATATGAATAATCCGGGGGAAAAAGTAGAACTGTATTTACTGCACAGCAGATTACAGGAAAAAGAATTGGAGCCGCTGGAAAAGCAGTGCGGCAGACTGGGATATAAATTTTTTCCAGTGAAAATAGAAGATTCCTGGTTTTCCCAGGCTCCGGTTACGAAACAGTATCCCAGAGAAATGTATTACCGTCTTCTCGCTCCCTGTTTTCTGCCTCAAAAACTTCACCGGATCCTGTATCTGGACCCGGACATACTGGTGATCAACTCACTGCGTCCCCTCTGGGAAACAGACATGAAGGGAAGATTATTCGCCGCCGCTGCTCATACAGGAAAGACAAATCTGGCCAATAATATCAACCAGGTGCGGCTGGGCACTACCCATAAATATTTTAATTCCGGAGTGCTCCTTATCAACCTGGACCAGGGAAGAAAGGAAATCCTTCCGGAAGAGATCTTTCAGTATGCCGGAGAACATGCAAAAGAGCTTCTGCTTCCGGATCAGGATATCTTAAATGCAGTTTTCGGCTCCAGAACCCTGGAACTGGATGACTATCTCTGGAACTACGACGCCAGGAATTACAGTACCTACCTTCTGCGGAGTGGAGGCGTCTGTGATATGGACTGGGTAATGGGAAATACAGGGATTCTCCATTTCTGCGGAAAGACCAAACCCTGGCAGGCCGGCTATATACACAGGTTCGGGATCCTGTATAAACATTATATGCAGATCAACCGCCGTCTGGATCAGAGCCTGGCCTCCGGATTCAGGTGAAGCAGCTCGCCGGAGAGAATCTGTTCTAACTGCCGCACCAGCTTTTCCTGATCATAAGAGGGTGTTTTGCTGTATTCCAGCAGAACGCCCACCAATCCACAGGCGTTAAACTGGAGAAGAACCTGCATATCCTCATAGTTTACATACAGATCCGGATGGTTGTGCCGTGATACTTCTACCATATAGGCTTTGGCGGCATCAATTAATAATTCCTCTATCTGAGCACGTCTCTGAGAATTCAGGAGCTTCTGAAACTCAGAAAAATGTTCTGTACAGAAAGTAATAAAAACCTTGATGGCGGATCTAAGATCTCCTGCCTTCAGACTTTCATCCACCAGGCTATGGGTCTGCTGGCGGATGGACCATTCCAGAACATCCATGATATCCTGAAAATGATAATAAAAAGTCTGGCGGGAAATATGGCATT